>Ga0209712_10003634_pt1 | contig 12460 bp, 1 predicted proteins | sample ArcOceMetagenome_FD_187443 | JGI IMG/M metagenome (GOLD analysis project Ga0209712, IMG submission 187443) | Marine eukaryotic phytoplankton communities from Arctic Ocean - Arctic Ocean - Greenland ARC118M Metagenome (SPAdes) (version 2) | ecosystem: Environmental > Aquatic > Marine > Oceanic...
ATATTATTGTTATGGTGCTACTACTGGGATGGGGTAGGACAGGGCAGCCATGGCTAATGGCGATGATGGAAGATAAAATGTGGATCTGATTACATCTGAGAGTGAATACTGCATACACCCATTCCTTTTCATTCGTAATTAAAATGTTACATGTTAGTGTAGCCCGGGTGGGCATTCTATCTATCATTGTATTGCCAGGAGGTAAGCCCCCCCAGCGGGTGTTTTTGTTCTAGTATACATCGTTGTACATCGTGTACATGTTTTGTCTCATATATCATCTTCCATTGATTTAAAATCAATTGGATTGAAATAGTCGGTCATCCTCTGTTGTGTGTCGTCCAGCATGTAGGCTTCCTGTATTGCCGCTGCCTTGACTAGTAGATGAATCGTCTCTTTCATTGTTGCTGTTTTCCATTGTGTTATATCGTCGTTGCTGTAGTCGACCAGGTACATTTGTTGGTATCCCAAACGTGATCCTGCGACTCGTTTCCATTCGCGTAGTTCTGTTGTGAGTTTTTCCCGTTCGTATTTCATTGAGATGCTGTCCTTTCCATGGAGGAATATATTGCGTTGTTCCCACGCCGCTGTGAATAGTATACGCCAGATGCCTAGGTGTAGGTGGCGAAGGTATTGCTCTGCTTTGTCACTGTTGATTTGCATGAGCGCATTGTTCCATTCTTCCGATAAATATCCGCGGAGTAAAAAGTCGGCACCAAGCGATACTTGACTCTCGACTGCAATCCGTACTACTGGTGACACTAATTCTTTCATGGCCATGCTGTTTCTGTTGCTTGCCATCCATAAAAGTTTGACCAATGGGACGTATGTTATGGCCGGGATGTTGTGTTGATGGTAGTATTTCTCGAGTGTTTTGAATGACTTTACTCGCGTTTCCATCATCGTGGGTTCCTTGCACCGGAATATATGTGTCGTTGTCTCTTCTGCAGCTCCACAGCACGGGCATTCTTTCGTTTGTCCAAACAACCCTTTTTGTCTCCCAGTGTTGAGCCATCCGTTCATCAATTTCATTATTCTCACATTTTCTGTTGCTGTGAGACCTTTTCTTGCATTGCCTATTCCTCGCCAGCCAATTCGATTGTAGTCGTCGATGGACTTTGATATCCGTCCGTCGTCTCCGTTGTACTTTTCGAGGAAGAATTTCTGATGTTGTTTACTCATTATTGCGTCACGTATGTGGTCTCGGTAATTGGTTGTAATCCATTTCCCTTTGATTCGTAGCATAGCTCCGCTCCCTTCATACGGTTGGTGCTCTGTGATAATCCCTTCCTTGCACTCGTGTTTTGCCATGAGATCCATTGCTTGGTTGATCTTTGCGTCACAGTCCAGATCCTTGGCAGGTGTGCTGTCGTCTTGGTGGCCTTTGATCCATCGTAGTGTGTATTCGATGTTGTTCTTTTTGCGTTGGTGGTGACATGCAAGTATTATGTCTGCTTCTGGTGCAAGCATCTGTGAGGGATTCGTGAAGGGTTTGTTGATGTTCGTTACTGCTGCAAGGTTGTCACAAGTTTGAATTAACCGAGTGATTGGTATCTCCTCGGTTATGTCCTGGACTCCCTTATTGGCTTCGAGCTCGGACCTGTACGATGTCGCATCTGCTGTTGGTGGGAATCGACGGGCTCCACTGTATTCTGTGCCGTTGAAGTGTACCGTAAACGCACATGCATTATTTCCCGATGATCTGTAGACTGATCCATCACCTCCGCCTCTCTCGTTCAGTGTTGTGGGTTTCCTGAATCGTATCGCACTGGTTGGGGGAGGCACTCGACTGGTGCTGCTGTTGTAAGAATAAGAAGTCCACCATTCGTCTTTCGTCTCTCGTGCTGATGTTGGATGGGCTTCGGCTGGAAGCGTAGCTCTTTTGCCGCATTTGGAAAATGAGATGCCGTTAGGCATTATCTCGTGTTCGGTGAAGTTGTCGTCACTTTTGGTATACAGCCTGTTCTCAGTTCGATAGGTCGAGTGGATTATGTTGCGCACGTGAGGTTTCCACTGGCCTAACGGTATGTCAAGAGCTACTAGTTTTGTTCGTTTGCCTGGGGTGTCTCTCGTCGCAAAGGCTCTTCGTATGCACCATCGAAAGGTTCGCCAGTAGCTATCGGGAGGGCACTTGATGTTTGGCCACGAGAGTGGTGACTCAGCCCTCCATGTGCCCCATAGTCGCTGTCCAGAAATGGTGTTGCCCCGTATTGTTGTTAGATCGGAGAGTGTGATTACTCGAGCGTAGATCCTGCACCAGTTTGCTTTGTTGAGCTTGGCTCTTGTGATTCCTGCGATTTGTTGGAATTCCTCCATGATTGATTTGTCATTGTCTCGTTGAGTTTGGGGAGACCATTGATGTTCGATCCACATTGTTGCTTCCATCTCTCTTAGTCTTCCGTGCTGGTGCGTGAACCACCCATGTGGTATGTAGTCGAGCTTAACGTTTGTGTTTTCGAAAATGGGTGTGACCATTCCCGACATCAGTTGTACTCCCGATAAAACAACTAGCATATCATTTGCCACAGTTCCATTCCACCGTAATTGTTGGAGCAGGTATAGTAGTCCCTTCTGATCCTGAATGACTTGGAAGGATGGATAGTTGAGTCCACCCCATTTCAGTGGGCTGTACAGTACTGCTTTTGGCATGTTTCTGTGAACATTAAGTTTGTTGAGCATGACTTGGTCTATTGCTGTGTTGAGTCTTCTACACTGATCAGATGAAAACGTCGTAACTGGCATGGAGTATGTGATGCGTGGGAGTATTCTGCTGGTTAGCATGCTTGTCGCTTCCCTCATTGATAACCGTGCTGACAGTACCCTTGACGCGAACTGGCGGCTCTGCTGTAGTCGAAATTCGTATTCCTCCGTCATGTTACCATCCACTGCCTGTCTGCATCCTAATCCTTTGTTTGGGGTCGAACTTGACATTTTCTTGATTTTTGTTTTGCATCCGAAGGCGTCTTGTAGCCATATATCTTCTGATGGTTGTTTCTTTACTGTTGGTGGGAAAGAGCTGTCGTTGAACGCTAGCATTTGCCATCCACTCTTGTGGAAGGCTATGGCTCCTCCTGTAGCATTGATAAGATCTGCCCATAGTTGTGCGCCATCTTGCAAGTGGCATCTCGTAGCATCTTCACTTTTCCTCGCTGTGCACCTGCGTTTGGATGCCACTCCATCACAGTCGTCAACAAAGGCATCGTTGTTCTTTTCTATTTTTCTTTTGCCGTCCGCACTGTTTAGGCTAATCCCTTCGTGCATTTCAGAGTGGGCTCGTAACAAGGTGTGTGATAGCAGGCTCCATATGCATGCTACATCTCCTTTGCCCTGGGTTTCTCCCGCCACTTGGGGCTCATCTTCAAGTTGGCAGTATGTACTGGTGGAGTCTCCATGTTTGGTACGAACCCCATGTGTCATTTTCGACATTACTGCGTTCCTGGACCTCATGACATTTGGTTGAACACCATACTTCAGTGCCAGGAGAGTGGATATGTTAGGTACCATCCGGTCGAAGCATGCTACTGCGTCGTTGGCGAATAATGCAATTGTGACGTACAGTACCCGACCGTATTCGAAGGCAAGCATTTTTCTCATTGCTGCGTCTGTGGCTGTACGGCCTGGTCTTCCTCCCCATTGTTCCTCTGTTAACGTGGTTCTTTCCGAATTCGCTACCATCTGTTTGGCAAAGAATATCTTCAGTGCTGTGTTGAAGTCTGCTTCTACTAATCCGATTATTCGTAGCTGGTGTATCTGACGAACCCCTTCCTTCTTTTCCAGCATCACGTCAAGGCATCGGGACCACCTGTCATTTACGAATCCGTACACAAATGGAAGACGCATCATTGTCGAGAGGTAATCTGAGATCCTATCGTCTGTTGCCATGCATTTCCAGAAAGTATAGTGTATTCCGGAAGGTGATGAGGATGTCTTCTCCTTCACTGATTTGAAGGCTTGTTGCAGTTCAAAAGGGTATATAAATCCGTCTATCGGTACACAGTGTTCTTGTTCTTCTTTGGTGCGAGTAAATTGTTGCAACCAGACTCTGATTACTCGTGGGAACTGGTCGAGATCATTTGTTATTTCGTCCTCGAGTATCCTACTTGTAGTGTCAGATGTACCGTATTCGGATAACACCTTCTGGAAGTATTGTTGGGTTGGTGGTGTGTTCTCCCTCGCCATTTGTTGTAGATGGCGTTTGTTTCTTTGAAGTAGGTGTCTCTCCATCTCGTCTTTGTCGGCAACTCGTTTCCACTTGATTGGTCCAATCGGTAGCCCCTTCGACATTCGATATCCACGTAGTTTTCCTCGTCGTTTCCACGGATACACCGTTACTTGCATAGCGTCAGGTGGGATTACTTTCAGTGTGTGGTGGGCTAGGAATCTTCTGGGTCGTTTGTCAGCAGGATGCGATTCAAATACTCCGTGAGTGTAGTGGTACAGTTCATTGCTGGTTCTGGAATGGTACCATTCTGACGTTGGGATTTCAATAAAGTCTAGTCCTTGATGGGTCCCCTTTGCTATTCGAGACAGCTTTTGGTGCATTCTTTTGTCGTTCAGTCGTTGGATCATTATTTGGAGTGTCTTTGCGGTGTCGTGGTTTCCTTCGTGGGTCGCTTTCACTCTAGCCACTCCTTCGAGCCATTTGGCTCGCAGATTGACATCGTCTCTCTGACATTCTTTCAATCTATCCCAAGCCCTGTTAAGTGCTGTAACCGCTTCGCTGACTGTTGCAGCTTCGGCTACCTCGATGGGAATGTCAGCTAATTTTGCCAGTTCATGGGCTGATGCTGGTAGTGGTATCTGATATTTTTTTGTTGATAGTGCTGACTTCCACAGGTGGACATTTGATCCTGCCGATGTGAGTGCTGGCGATCGACAATATCCGAATTGGCGTTGTTTAACTGTTTTCTTCGCTGCTGCTTTGATTGACTCGATCAGTTCGTCGTCTAGTTTATTGTATTGTCGTACTCTTTCCGCATTGATTCCAAATATTGCACATTCCTTATCAAGTGCCTGGATCCTCTCTGGGAGACGTTGGTGTTGGTGGATGGCTCTTAGTTCCGTCAGGAATTTCTCGCACATTTCAATATTGTCAAGAGAGAATTCTCTGCCCTGAGGTGGAGTTATTGTTGGTCCTTCTCCTCCGAAGTATGCTTTCATGTCTATGTCTGCCCAGAGCAGCACATGATCCGACACTACTGCTTCGTGTAGGGATCTGTACCCTGCTGCTCTTATGTAGGGCAGAACTCCTTCAGTTGCTACTATAAAATCGATCCGAGTTGTGCTTCCGAGTCTCGTCGTGACCGGAGTTTCGCCACATACTGTCTCATGTACGTCATGCATATTGTGTTTAGCCACAAACTCACTCCATTTGGATCCCGTCTTTGTACTGGATTCATTCGCGTCTATCATAATGATTATCTCACATCCTTCGTGGCGTTTGGTTGCTATCATTGTGGACATATCTGTTAGGACCTGGGTTCGAGGATCTGGGTCTCTGTACCCTTGTTTTATCATTGCCTTCACCTGTTGCCAGTGAGCTGTGGTGCTATCTCGTGATGCTGGAGTAGTGCCTTTGGTTTGGCATACTCTGTACGCTGTGATGATGCATAGTTTCTTCGAATTCCTGCCCCGGAGTGTCATCCATGAAAATCGTCCCCATTTGTCAGCGCCGCTCTCGCTATGTCTGCCTGACGGCTGGCCCCGTATAATTTGTAGGATACCCCCTGGATTGTATCCTGACTCTCTGCCAGGGCCAGATGATGCTGCAATGAATCCGTTGCCAAAGCGTTTCTTTATCTGCACATTGATGGCGTTCTTCAGGTGGCTTGTCATCACTGCATTGGGTTCAGCTATCCCATAAATCCCAATGTCGTATGCCTCCGTTGCATCCAATACTTCCTGGGCTGGGGTCATTCCTCGGTCGATGCCACATACATTCTGAAATCCGAGTCTGTCCCATCCCGTCTCGCTGGGACTTTGCATTGCTGTACCATGGCTGTGGTGCAGAGATGTAGCTGCTTCATTGCTGCATCCTTCATTTCCTAGTCTTATTCTCATCCCTTCCTCCCGCGCACGGGTCTGCTCTCAATTTTGTCGTTCCGCTTCTTTCGGATTGTACTTTTGGATGATTGTTTGGTTTTTCTACTTACTGGTGTCTTCGTTGGCTGATTCTTTTGGGTTGATTGGGGTTCCTGGTTGGTTCGTCGTTGGGTCCTGGTTCCTCCCGGGGACCAGTGATCTTTGAGTGTTGGCTGATTCCTTGGGTTTGATGGCCCTGGGCATTCAGAGGTGTCACTGTCCGAGTATTGATCATTGCTGTCACTGGATGAGTCGCTTGAGTTCGAGTTCTCCAGGGATTGAGCGAGTCTTTCCCTTGCTTCGAGGAATTTTCTGCGTTGTAGTTTCCTGTTCCTGACTATGATCATCGATTTGGCTTCAGCTATTGGGTCTGTTCCCGGAAGTCTTCTTGGTTTGATTGGTGATTTTGGTTGTTCAGGAGTACTCTCGGGTGGCTTGGTCACTTTTAGCCCGCTGGGTGCAGGGAGGATCGAGCTCGCGTCATCCGTACTCTCGTTGTTTGATTCATCATTGCTCGTGCTGGACTCTTCGTCACTACTTCCAGTACCACTGCTGCTTCCGTCATCTTCCGCATCGTCATTACCAGTATGTCCCTCCTGTTGTCCATCTTCTTCATTCTCACTTCCGTCATCGTTGCTGTTAGTGTTATTGTCGCTGTCGTCCTTTTCGTCGTCGTTACTGCTCCCATTGGTGTCGTTGTCGTTGTCGTTCCGAGTTGCCCCGAGTTTCTTCGCTTGGCGTAGCCAGTCGTTACATTGGTAGCATCGTAGTATTGCTATTGTCTGGTTGATGCCGGCTTCGCTCTCAGCCTTGACTTGACACGCATGATGGAGCATATTGTTGCACGTTTTGCATGGGATTGGTGCTAATTTCGGGAGGATACATGCTGGGTAGGTGCACTTTTCTGAGTGTGTGTCTCGTTGCGGTTGAGGGCCAATCATCTTGCATCTGCTCTCATCATCCAAGCACGCATCGTCGTCCTCACTGTTATCCTCTGAGTTCTCTGAGTTATCGTCGGAGCTCTCGTCTGATGAGTTCTCTGAGTCACTATCCTGGCTGGCAGTACCCTTTGGCTGTTTGGATACGTTGGGTGTTTGTGATGTTTGAAGTATCTCATTCACCCTTCTGATTTCTTCATCGCTTGGCCTGTTGGTTGTATTGCCGATGAATGTCTCAATCCTCTTTGCTTCGGACTTATTGGATGCTCTTGGTGCCTCCGCTAGTGCTTCGCCTAGGGTGAATTCGAACAGGCGTTGTTGTACTGTCTCCACAAATTGTTTTTGTGATATGTCAATCTCTACCCTCTCATTTCCCATAGTGTTCCGGGTGGCCTGCTCCTGTGCTTTCTGATAGGTGTTCAAGATCGTCTTTTCCGCCGGAGTGAGGTGTGCCCATCGATCGGATGTTGTCAGTTGTTCAAAAATTGTGACCTTTGGTCTCTCATCATCGTCATCCTCGCTGCTGTCCTCGGAGCTATCCGAGTTGTTGTCGGAGCTGTCTGTCTCATCTGAATTTCCCGATTCGCTTTCTTTGCTGGCAGTCGTCTTTGACTGTTCGGATTTTTTGGCGATTTGTGATGTTTGTAATATGTCATTCACCCTTCTGATTTCTTCATCATTTGGCCTGCAGATTGTTCGGTTTATGAATGCCTTGCGTATCCTCTTTGCTTCAGGGGTGTTGGATATCCCTGGTGACGCCTCTGCTAATGCTTCTCCCATGGTGAATTCGAATAGGCGTTGCTGTATTGTTGCTACGAATTGTCTTTGCGATATATCAATCACTACACTCTCAGCTCCCATAGTGTTTAGGGAGGCTTGCTCCTGCGCTTTGTGATATGTAGTTACAATGGCCTTTTCTGCCGAGCTGAGGCGTGTCCATCGGTCGGACTCCATCAGTTGTTTGAAGGTCGTATCTTCTGCTTGCTGTAGTATCAGTTCGTCGACCTCATCGCTGAAGGACTCGTCCGGGTGTTGGACCGTCCATGTGCTGTCATCCACTTCCATCTCATTGTTTTCCTCTCTTCCAATGGAATCTATTTCTTCAAGCGCATTGTCGAGAGCTTCAAAGCCCTTGTCTGCGATTTGTCTGACTTTGCCTGTGGGGGATGTTACATTGGTGTGTAGCTCTTTGCCTTCTTCGCTCGTAGAGTCGCCAATGGTTAAGATTGTGTCATCTGATTCCTCGCTGTCGCTTGTGGCGGCAATCATTCTTTCGAGTTTCGTGAGCCTCTCCTGGAGCTGTTTGATCTCGTTGTCTTTGACTGCACTGTTTGCATCACGTTTGTCGATGATCTCCTGTCGTTCTCTCAAGTTGCATCCTATTGCACTGTCGAGGTACTCTATCCTGGCATCACGTCGTTTGATCACGGCTTCGCTCTCCCGTAAGGATTCTCTCTCATACACTAGCTGTTCTTCTTGGCGCACGAGCTCCTCTTCTTTCTGGGTTAGCATCTGGTTTAACTTCCTGAGTTTGGATTTCTTTTGGGATCGTTTGGCTTCTCTTGGCTTGTACGATGAGCGACTGCGTTTGCTGGAGCTCTGATCGCTGTTGTTGCTTTTCCTGCTCAAGCTCAGGTCGCTTTCATCGTCGCTGTGGTTGTTGGCTGCTTGTCTGTTGAATTCGACACTCTCATTGCCTTTTGGATGTTGGAGATGGCCGACACTGGTACCTCCCGGGGTGTTTCCTGCAATCGTCTCGTTTCTTACGTGCCTCGGGGTGTTTCCGCCAGTGTTGATAATGGGTACTACTGGTAGAATGTCATTCTCCGATATTGGTGCCAAATCCTCGCTATGCACATTTCTGTATCGTGCACTTGACGCTGGATGGATGTTGCATCTGAAGCGTTCATCGAATGTCGTTTTCGGGAAATACTGGGGTATTGTGTACGGAAATACCAGTCTCATGATGGCGCGTAGCCCCTCCATGTTTCCTCTGTAGGTTGAAATGATGTAGGTATTAGGTATCGCTCCTCTCGATACGGACGTGATCGGGTTTGGCTGTGGAATGTCGTTGAGTGTTGCTAACGATACTCCGCTTAGCATGTATTGTTGGAAGGTGAGTGTGTTTGGCATGCCTTTGTCATCGGAGCATTCGGGAATTGCAGTTAGTAGGTCGACTTCGACGCCTTCGATGCTCATCTGAATTCGACTGGAGTAGAACTGGCGTTGGTGGTCAAATATTTCCTTGAAATGAGCTTCGTTGTACCTCATTGTTAACCTGACATCGAACGCTGTCCAATTGTACGTTGCTGGGAATTCTACTGGGTCTACCTCGGATGGCAGGGCAGCCATGATTGATGCTATGTTCGATTCGTGCTTCCTTGTTACTGATAAAGTGTAGCCCGTGACATGGTCATGTTTCGATCCTGCAAGTAGGGGCATGTTGATTGGGCCATAACTGAGTCTAAAGTCTTGGGGTGTGATGCTGACCTCACATAACGGGATCACTCTTTCTTGTATTTCCTTTACTGCTTGGATTGGGCAGTCGACTCTGTTGCTCCCAACGAAGAAGGTTGTTTGGACAAAATCATACGGCATGCTATCCTCGATGTCGACATGAAAGGGTTGGGCTTGTTCGATGTATGACATAAACTCATTGTGTGATTGGCTGTACATGGCACCGCCTCCTCCCTTTAGTTTTGTCAGGTCGTAGTCACACGCTACTCGGATGGATGCACGAGCCTCATTTCTCGCGTAGTCTGCACCCCCGTTGAAGAGATATTCGTTGTAGTTTTGATTTGTCAGCATGCTTGGTTGCAGTAGCTCGATTTGCACCTCTTCTGTGCTTTTCTCCTTCGGAATGATTTTCATGAACCGCCTCGACCTCCTCAGTATTGACTCCACTAGGTACATGATACTGACCACATTCTTCTCGACTTCAGGTCTGTGGTCGGGTCTTGGTCCCCTCCTCCGTACTGTTATGGTGTAGATTCTTGGTTTTCCCGATGTTTGGGTCTTTGTGGTGGATCCTAGTTGTATTGGTACGAATGACGATGAATTCGGAGAAGGATCGTGGCCGTGGCTGGGCCCATAGTGGCTGTATGATCTGCTGTTTCCACCTCCTCTACCACCTCTGTCGCCTCTGCCACCTCTGCCTCCTCGATTTCCTCGTCCGTCGTATCCTCTTCCCCCCATTTGATTATTGTTAGATCCGGATGTTAGGTATCGATTCGTGGTCTGGCTTCTTGGTGGCGAGTATTGGTTAGGTCTCGAGTTGGAGGTGTTGTAGGGTGTTCTGGGTGGTCGAGTATCGCTGGGTTTGATTTGGTCATGGTTGTTCTGGTTTGGTACTTCCTCCTGGAGATCGTTTTTGTTGGGTGATTGAACTTTAGGTTGGAATGTCTTCTCGGTTGGAGAGACATAGTGCTCGTCCAAGAATGGGTATAGGTCCCTGAACGTTTCGATGAAGAATCCTTCCTGGAAGATACACTTAAATTTCATGTCGAGGGAGTATGACTTGTAGTGGGCTAGCATTGTTACTGACGTCTCTGGTACTATCGTTCTGAGATATTGGTTGAAGTTGGCGTGGAGAACGGCAGTGCGCGTGGATGCATTCATCATTCGTACTTCGCCCGTCTCGAGGTGGATCACTGAGTTAGGTGCCGATAACGCCTTAGTTCTACTCTTGATTGGACTTGCCAGGAGTAAGTCTTCTTCGAGGATGACCTTGGGAGGGTCATAGTCAATGAGGATCCCCTTCTGCCTTAGGAACAGTAGCACACTTCCGGGTGTCGTTATTAGTTCTCTCAGTTTTGTCGTGGGGGCTTCAAAGATGCTGCTCATGCCCTCTTTAACTCCAAACACTGATACCCGGTTTAGATACTGATAAATGATGCGTACCATCGCAGGGCGCTTGTTGTCGAGTGCTTGACGTTGGGTCTCGGCTCCGAAGAGCTTGGTTAAACCGGCTGGGACAACTGTGTTTTCGGTATCCCTAGTGACTCTGAAGCATGCTGCTCGCGAGAATTCTTTCACCTTGTTTCTGCTGTTCACTATTGTCATGAGTTCCTCCACATTATGGAATTGGAACATATTGGCAATTGCTGATTTGCCCATATTTCCATCAATCCACTGAGCTTCGGTGGCGATGGTGTACATCTTTGACATGAGGTACCGTATCTGATCATTGGCCATCATGCTCTTGAGGCTGGTCATCTTTACCTTTGACTCCGGTAGTGCCACTGCTGTGCGAATGTTCCTTGCTAAGGCTTGGCTAGGATACATGTTCGGATGCTCCTGGGCTTTTCCCCTGACTGGGTACTCGTTCGGACCAGGGACATGAAGTCGATGATCTCCATTGTCGATTGACGTGAATGGATCCATAAACTGCTGCGTGGATGGTTGATGTGTGGGTTTGTTAGGTGATTTGGATCTGCTGCTATATGGAGAGCTCGGTTCATCCTCCTCCCCGGCTTGTGGCTTGGATGTTTTGGTCTTCTTGGCTTTCTTCGTGTTTGTTCCCTTCTTCTTCTTCTTCTTCTTCTTCTTTGTTTTGCTGGCTGCCTTTTCCTCATCGTTTGAGTTGGTGTTCCCTGCCTCATCATCGTTGCCTCCCCTCATCAGTGCCGGGCCTTCGCTCCCCGAATCATCGTCGTTGGCTGTCCTCAAATTCGTGGCAGTCGTTTCCTCTTCTGTTGCTGTTTTGTTCAGTTGTATCTTTGTCTCATTCCCTTTGTTGCTCGAGCTCTTCCCCTGGGCCTCATTTCGACTTCTGTTGTCGTTGACTCTCCCCTGCCACACTGTAACTGATTCGTACGGAGATAAGTTGAGTATTAGTCGCAGTTGTTTGACCGCGGCCGTCATGCTCAATGGGATCTCATTTCCCTCCTCCGTGATCGTCATCATTGGCTCGACTCCCATTGTCTTGGCTGCGTCGTTGATGTGATGCTGGAAGGTGTTTGGATCCTCCATTATCCGCATGATGTCCTCGATATCTCTCTCCATGATCTTCTCCGTTATTCTGCCAGCAGCTAATGGGAATGATCGTCGAACTTGAGGTTCGATGACATCTCTTGCCATCTTGGAGTGTTGGTCGAAGGAGTTTCCTACCATGGGTGGGAAGTCGGTTTTGTTAAGTTCGAAGGAGATGGCTGCGGGGTCTTCAGTCTTTTGGTGATTTTTGGTTGTTGGTGGGGGTGTTTTCTCATTGCTGGTTGAGGTTTCGCCCTTTGCCACTTTGCTGGTTGTGGTTGTGGTTCGAGTGTCGTCGCGTTGTTCCTGTAGTGGGCTGTATCGGTTTTTTGTCTGATGTTCTGGTTGGGGTGGTTCGGGGAGTGATGGCTTTGCTCCATTCGTTACTCTGATGAAGCCTTCGTCGTCGTATGTTCCGATTGGAGTCTGATCCACTCGGGACTCCGACTTCTTTCGCTTCTTCACGGGGGAGC
>Ga0209712_10003636_pt1 | contig 12458 bp, 10 predicted proteins | sample ArcOceMetagenome_FD_187443 | JGI IMG/M metagenome (GOLD analysis project Ga0209712, IMG submission 187443) | Marine eukaryotic phytoplankton communities from Arctic Ocean - Arctic Ocean - Greenland ARC118M Metagenome (SPAdes) (version 2) | ecosystem: Environmental > Aquatic > Marine > Oceanic...
CTTTCGATTGTGAAGGAAACCAAACAGTTTGACCGGTTCAAAGGGCGGGTGATGTTTCCCATTCATAGCATGTCGGGACGGGTGCTTGGATTTGGTGGAAGAATTTTGGCTAAGAACGAAAAAGCAGCTAAATATCTCAACTCTCCAGAGAGTGATATTTATCATAAAAGTAAAGTCTTATATGGAATTTACTATGCCAAACAAACGATCGCCAAAGAAGATAATTGTTATTTGGTAGAAGGCTATACCGATGTGATTCAATTTCATCAGAAAGGGATTAAAAATGTGGTGTCCTCTTCGGGGACAGCTTTGACGCCCGACCAAATTCGGTTGATCAATCGCTTGACAAAAAACATTACAGTCCTGTTTGATGGCGATCCCGCAGGAATAAGAGCCGCACTTCGTGGGATCGATTTGATTTTGGAGCAAGGCATGAATGTCAAAATTTGCACCTTTCCAGAAGGGGAAGATCCGGATAGTTTTGCAAAACAAAACACCCTTGAAGAATTACAAGCCTATCTAAAAGAAAATGCGAAGGATTTTATTGCTTATAAAGCATCTTTGTTGATGGAAGAAGCGCAAAATGATCCGGTGGCAAAAGCCAATCTGATTCGGGATATGGTCACGAGCATTTCAAAAGTGACGGATAACATTCAACGTGAAATTTATGTGCGGGAGTGTTCGCGTATTATGGACATTAGCGAAGGAGTGCTTTTTAGTACATTGGCGCAGATGGGCAAGAAAGCGGAGAATGACGCCAATAAATCGTACAATCAAAAACAAAAAGCATTCGAGGTTGTCAAATCCACAGCAGCACCCATAAAAGTAGATATTCAGTACGAGTTGGAACAAAAAATCATTGAAATATTACTCTTATACGGAAGCCGAAAAGAGTCTTTCGAAGATTTAATTTTGAAAGAAAACGAGAAGGGAGCATTGGCGCTCGAACCCGTCATTCATGAAGTGAAAGTTTTTGAGAAAATATTTCTTGATTTACAAGAGGATGAAATGCAGTTTACGAATGAGAATTTTAAAACACTCTATTACACCATTATCGACAGTTTAAACCAGACAGAAGATTTTGTAATTGAGTCTTTTGTGAACCATTTAGATCCTGTGTTAGCATCCGATGTGACTGATATTTTGATGAATGAAGAACGCTACAATCTTCATAATTGGGAGAAAAATAATATTTTCCCTAAACAAAAAGATGTGAGTATTGCGCAGTTGGTCAGTGAAACAATTTTGACTTTGCGTTGTTTTTTAATCGACCGAAAAGTGGATGAAATCAAACAAGATACGCAAGATGAAGTGGACCACAGAACGCTTTTAGAAGATGTGTTGAATTACTCCAATTTAAAAATGTTGTTATCCAGAAAACTGAGTCGCGTCCTCTAAACGTTATTTGTTCTGACGTCCGTGATCGATCAATTCGACAAGGTTAGAAACATTTAATTTTTTCATCAAACGCAGTTTATAAGTACTGACGGTTTTTTCATTGATGTTCAATTGATCCGCAATGTCTTTATTTCTTTTCCCAGAGGATATGAGCTTCAAAACTTCCACTTCACGTGTCGAAAGTTTCTTGTACAAATTCATGGTTCCTAGGTTGTTTTTTTCAAAAGTAAGACTCTCCGCAAGTTCCTTACTCACATAAATACCTCCTTTAAATACCTTTAGAATGGCGCGTTTGATGGTAGAGGTGGTCATCGTTTTAGAGAGATAGCCAGAAGCCCCTGCTTTGATCGCGCTGATGGCATAAATATCTTCTGGATGTGTGCTAAAAATAATCACACTTACATCGTTAAATTCTTTTTTTATCGTACGAAGCACTGTAATTCCATTGATGTCTGGAAGATCCATGGTCATGAGAACGATGTCTGTATTGGATTTTTTGAGATAGTCTAAAAGTTGCTTTGCAGAATTTGCGGTGTTTACAATTTTAATATCTGTTGAGTTCTCAAACAACATACGAATCCCATAGCTTACAATGGGTTGATGATCTGCAACGAGGACTCGAATCATGTTATTTTATTTTAAGTTTTGAGGAATTTCACAGACAGGGATGGGGTTCATTTTGTGTTTGTTGGCCGCATTGTAGCGTGAATAAATCTCAAACACCGTGCGTTCTCTGCCTTCAAAATCGTCAACTGTTTTTCCCATTTCAACGGTGTTCATAGCCCATTCCAATTCGGGGTACGAAGCTCCAATTTGGTCTTCGTCACTTCGGGAGTCTCCAAACAAACCATCACTAGGTGCTGCGGTTAAGATGCTTTCAGGAATTTCTAACGCTCTTCCTAAATCGTACACTTCGGATTTTAAGAGGTCTGCAATTGGGCTGAGGTCCACGCCGCCATCTCCATATTTTGTGTAAAATCCAACGCCAAAATCTTCTACTTTATTTCCGGTTCCAGCCACCAGTCTTCCTAAAAGTCCCGCATAATAATAAAGAGTTGTCATTCGCAACCGTGCTCTCGAATTGGCCAATGCCATATCGACGGTGCTGGTGTTGCCTTCCAAATCAATTTCAGATTTAAAACTTTCAAAAACGGGTGTTAAATCCACCCGAGTGGACTGTACATTCGGAAACCTATTTTTCAGTTGTTCAATGTGTTCTTGGGCTCTTGAAACATGGCTTTCCGCTTGGTGAATGGGCATTTCTAAACACATCACTTCCAATCCCGTTAGGGCACATAGTGTTGAGGTCACTGCAGAATCCACTCCGCCAGAAACGCCAACCACAAAACCACTGACCTTTGCGTTTTCGGCATAGGTTTTTAACCATTCTACAATGTGGGTTGTCACAGTATCTGTGTTCATAGATTTCATTTTTTTGATAGTGACACAAAAGTAAACTATTCTAGATAATTTATTTTTATCTAGGTAAAGATAATACACTTAAAAGACAATTCATTGGTTAGTTTTTCGTTTATTAATTTAGTGAAGTTATTCGCTATGTTTAAAAGTGTGAGATTGATGATGCGCCTATAGTTAGAAATTCAATAGCGGTGCATCAGCTCTGTCAAACTCCTTAAAAACTATTTATTTTGTATATCTTTTTTACAATAAGATTAATCAAAATGTGAAAAAATAAACCGCTAAAACATTGTTTTAAGTAACGACTTTTACTCCTAGTTTTGTTTTCTTAGATTCGTTTTTCTGAGAGGTGTATTAAAATAAACCTAAAGCTGTATATTTCATTATATTTTTTATAAATTAGTTCTATAATTGCTTTAATAGCTGATTTATGTTTACCTCCAAATTCAACCTATCACTACCATTTTCATTAGCTCCTTTTGAGTCTTCACAAGGGCGTTTTAACCATATGGTTCGCACGAGTTATGTTCTATGCAGTGCTACTGTTCATAACTCTACTGCCACTTCTAACTTTCAGTTTCTAATAAAAGCAAGGCTTATTTTCTTACGAATCTTTGATGGAATTTCATTGTTTTTTATGACAAAAAAAATGTAAAGAGCTATTTTTAAGTTCTAGGGCTGTCTTTGGGGTGTTATTTGTATTGGAATGTTTTTTTTTAATAAAAAGACACGAATGTTTAAACATTATTCTCTGTTAAACAACTAATTATTTTAAGAGGCGATTTTACAACTTAAGTTGACTAGGGTCTCTAAATAAAAAGGTTTTAATGTTTAAACAAAAATGTAAGTGACAAGTTTAAAAAACATCTTGATTTTATATCTATTTGCTTGTGCATTCAATGGCTTTGGACAAACAATGGTCACGCCTACGTTTTCGCCAGTTGCTGCTATTTGTGTTGGAGGTACATTATCTCCATTACCAATCAAATCGACCAATAATATCATAGGAACTTGGAGTCCTGCATTGGATAATACAACCACCACGACCTATACGTTTGCTCCCGATGTAGATCTCTGCGCACCAAGTGTGATGCTCACTATTCATGTGAATCAGATCGTAACTCCTACGTTTACGCCAGTCGCTGAGATTTGTACAGGGGACATATTATCCCCATTACCGACCACTTCCCTCAATGGAATCATAGGAACTTGGAGTCCTGCCCTTAATAATACAACCATAACGACTTATACGTTTGCGCCAACAGCGGGTGAGTGCGCACTTCCCACAACACTGACCATAGATGTAAAACCTATTGTTACTTTGACTATGAGCCTGACTAATGAATCAGAAGAGTTTGCTGCAAATCAAATTATATCGGTTACAGCGACTGGTGGAAGCGGTACTTATGAATACCAATTAGATGGAGGGGACTGGCAAACCACTTCAACATTTGAAAATCTAAGAGGATGTAATGAACATACCGTTGCAGTAAGAGATGTGTTAAGGTGCAGCATTGATATCCAAGACACTATTTCGATTTTAGAATACCCAAAATTTTTCACACCTAATAATGATGGATATAATGATACTTGGAATATCAAATGTTTGAGGGATGATCCTTTGGCAGTAGTGACCATTTTTGATCGTTTTGGAAAATTATTATATTTGTTCAAACCAAGTCAAAATGCATGGAACGGTCTTTATAACGGATTACCCTTAGTGTCTAATGATTATTGGTTCCTAGTTGAATATGTGAAATCAGCGGGAATTGCACTTAGCAAGAAAGGCCATTTTTCGCTAAGGCATTGATGTTTGATTATTCAATTTCAGCATTTAATTTTTAATATAATCAAACCCCTTATCCAAAATAGATTAATTACTTTTGTCATTCAATTGGTATTAAACTTATAATTTGAAATTCAACAGTACGCAATCAACCTCATTCTCGGTCTTAAAAACCATTGTTTTTTTGTTGGTTATTTGTGTATTTTCATGTCAAAATTCATCAAAAGTTGAAAAAGAAATATCTGAAATCGTTCTGAATTTAAACATTGAACGATTCGACCAGTTGTTTGCGACTTCAGCGTCTTCGGAGCTTCCAGCCTTAAAACAAAATTATCCTTTTTTATTTTCTAAAAGATATGCAGACTCTGTATGGGTTAAACGCATGAGTGATCCAATTCAACAGCTTCAAAACAGAGCGGTGGACAGTATTTTTGAAGATTTCTCTAGTACTGAATCTGAAATCATGAGCTTTTATCAGCACCTTAAATACTACAACAAAGCACTCAAAACACCCCGGCTAATTACGGTGCTTTCTGATGTTGATTACCGTAATAAAGTGGTCGTTACAGATTCTATTGTGCTTATTGCATTAGATACCTATCTAGGAGCAGATCATGAATTTTATGCCAGTTTTTATGATTACATCAAACAAAATTTAAATAAAGATCAAATTGTGTCAGACCTAGCAACGGCTTATGCAGAGCAATTGATTTATCAACCCAAAAGGGCTACGTTTTTAGAAGAAATGATTTACTTTGGAAAGGAATTGTATTTGAAAGACCTCTTAATTCCATTCAAAGAGAACAATGAAAAAATAGGCTATTTACCTGCGCAATATGAATGGGCTGAAGAGAATGAGTTTTATATATGGCAGTACTTTGTTGAAAAGGAATTATTGTATGAAACGGATCGGAAATTACTAGCACGGTTTATTATACCCGCTCCTTTTTCTAGATTTAATTTAGAATTGGACAGTGAGTCGCCCGGACGGCTCGGTCAATATATGGGATGGCAAATTGTAAAATCCTATATGGAAAACAACGAAACCCCTTTACTTCAAATGCTTCAGATGGAGGCAAACGAGATTTTTAACAACGCAAAATTTAAACCAAAAAAATAATGGCACATACCCATACTTCAAAGATAGAAATGACCGTAGAATTAGATGAAAATCGCGTGCCAGAAAATTTATTTTGGACCGCTCAAGATGGAGGGGTTGCGAATGAAGAAGCCAAAGCCATGATGTTGTCTGTATGGGATCAAAAAAAGCAAGAAACCCTTCGAATTGATTTGTGGACCAAAGACATGCCTGTTGATGAAATGAAATTATTTTTTCATCAAACATTAGTCACGATGAGTGACACCTATTTACGTGCTACTCAGGACGAGAAAATGACTGCAACCATGAAAGATTTCTGTGATTATTTTGCTGAGAAATTAGAGCTTGTTAAAAAGTAAATTACCACACATTTAATCGGTTGGAATCTAATTTTAAAAAGATAAAAACCAAGATGGTAAAGGCCCAAAGTCCTGAACCTCCATAACTAAAAAAGGGCAAAGGAATTCCAATGGTAGGAATCAGCCCCATAACCATCCCAATATTAATTAAAAAGTGGGCAAACAGAATACTAGCGACACTGTAGCCATAGACCCTGCTAAACTGCGATTTTTGTTGTTCTGACAGATATACGATTCGTAAAATCAATAATACAAATAGCAGAATAACGGCACTACTTCCAAAGAATCCCCATTCTTCTCCAACGGTGCTAAAGATATAATCAGTGTGTTGTTCGGGCACAAAATTACCTTTGGTTCGCGTGCCGTCCATAAAGCCTTTTCCAAAAGTGCCTCCAGATCGAATTGCTTTCTCAGACTCATTTAGGTTGTAAGAAATATTGCGCTTCATCGCTTGCAATTTATCGGGATCTTTTTCCAAGCGAAGCCAAAGTCCAATACGATCTTGTTGGTGGTTTTGAAGGACATTATTATAGGCCCATTGTACCCCAAAACTCAACCCAATACTACAGATTAAGACCGCCAGTACGCCTCTAGATTTTTTCTTTTTACGTTTAAAAAATAGTTGATAGATGAGAAGTATCCCCGCCATGACGATAGATACTGAAACTGCAGAAAACTTTAAAGTAGCAATGCCTAAAAATGCTACAAATACTGCAAATAATAGATAGTATTGAGGAATGCCTTCTCTGTAAAACACAAAAAATAAACTCCCAAATACGAGGGTGCTTCCAGCATCATTCTGTAATAGAATTAAACCCGCAGGAATGCCAACTAAGATGGCAGCTCTTATCTGATCTTTTCGCTCTTTGATGTTTGTTTGTAAATCACTAATATACTTCGCTAGCGCCAAGGCTGTCGCAAATTTCGCAAATTCACTGGGCTGTAAAGTCATCCCTCCAAAATCATACCAAGAGATCGCCCCATTTATTTGCTTTCCAAAAATAAATAAACCAATTAAAGAAACGATGGAGCCGAGGTAAATAATACTCGCAAAACGTTCGTAAAACTTAGCATCGACGGATAAAATCAATATAATTAAGATAATAGAACCTATGATAAAAATCAGTTGTTTGCCGTAGGGTTTGCCGATGTCAAAGTAGGACGTAAACTCTCCAGCTGCAGAGGCGGATAAAATATTGAAATACCCAAAAACAACCAGTGCTGTAAAAATAATTACAGCTATCCAATCTAATTGAAAACTATTGGCGCGGTTCAGGTTCATTTATCATTAATTTTAAAAGGTTTACCGCTGTAGGGCTTGAGGTATTCGCCTTCCAAACTTTTCTCGATGACCAACTTCTCCATGCGTTTTAAAGTAACGTCTCCTTTTATGTATTTTTCAATCATCAAACTTGCCATACGTCCTGCCCAACGGGATCCGTAATACCCGTTTTCAACCAGAATGGCAATCGCAATTTTAGGGTCTTCTTTTGGTGCAAAAGCTACAAATATGGAATGGTCAGTGAGTTGTTGCCGCACTCCGTCAATTTTGGTAAAATTTTCGGCTGTGCCTGTTTTGCCACAAATTTCTATCCCTGGAACTTTCAGGAAACTGGCAGTTCCTTTTTTATATACATTGTGCATCCCTTCAATAATGGCATCAAAATAGTCTGGGTTAATGGACGTTTGTTTAGGGGTCGTAAAGTTCGGATCCATGCCCTCACCTTCAATAGATTTTAGGATATGAGGCGTATAATAATAGCCTTTATTTGCAATGGCTGCGGTCATATTTGCCAATTGAATGGGCGTTACTAAAATCTCCCCCTGACCAATCGCATTAGAAATGATGGTGGTGGCACCCCATTGAAAATCGGGATACCATTGGTCATAGTAGCTTCCGTCTGGAATGTTCCCTTTTTTTCCTACCGATAAATCATTCCCCAAAAAATTTCCTAAACCAAAACTTTTTATGTGACTGCTCCATATATCCATGGACTCAGAAGCATCACTATATTTCTCAACAGTTGTTCTGAAAGCCATCGCAAAATAGGAATTGCAAGAATAACTAATCCCAGAATCTAGATTTCTAAATCCACCTCCACAATGACATTGCATGACACGTTTGTTTTTTCCATAGATATATCTTCCCGAACAAATAATATTTGTTTTTGGTGTGATTGCATTTTCTTGTAAAGCGGTTAACGCGACTAACAATTTAAAAGGCGATCCAGGGACATGCATTCTTGTGAGACCTTTATCGATCAAAGGCCGATGAATGGAATCTAAATATAGCTTGGTGTAGTTTTTGGAGCGTTGGCGTCCGACTAATAAGTTTGGGTTGTAAGAAGGTGCGGAGACAAGACTTAAGATTTCGCCTGTACTTGGCTCAATGGCAACAATCCCTCCAATTTTGTTTTGCATCAGTAATTCTCCATAGGCCTGAAGCTCAGAATCAATGGTAATTTTAATGTCTTTTCCAGGCACTGGAAGTGTGTCAAACGCCTCGTCTTTATAGGCGCCAATATCTCTGTTGTAAATATCTTTTTGGATGTGTTTTACCCCTTTAATCCCTCTGAGTGTTTTTTCATAAGAAATTTCGACGCCTTGCTTTCCAATCAAATCACCAAGACGGTAGTAGGAATCCTTTGCAATTTCACTCGTATTTGCCTCAGCGATGTAGCCTAATACATTGGCACCAATGGAGGTTTGATAATCTCTTACGGACCTTTTTTGAATATAAAACCCTTTGAATTTTCTTAATTTTTCAGAGAGAAAAGCATAGTCTTCTTTTGAAAGGTGTGCTAAAAACACGGACGGTAATCGGGGCGAATAGCGCTTGGCGCGGTTGTAATATTTAAGAAAATTGGGCTTGTCAATTTTTAAAAGCTTACAAAACATAAGCGTATCTAAAGCCTCGACTTCTCTAGGAATCACCATCACGTCATAACTCGGTTGATTGGCCACCAAAAGACTGTCATTTCGATCGTAGATATAGCCGCGTTTTGGGTAATGAAACACTTTGCGAATGGCGTTGTCATTATCCATATCGAAGGCATCGGCAGTGTAAATTTGCAAATAAAACAAACGTCCAACAAAGCTAATCCCCGTTAGAATGACCAATCCAAAAAGCAGTACTTTTCTCATGTTTCTTTTTTGCTAAATAGTGATGAAAAGAGTAAACAAAGTATCAATGTAAAAATGCTGGAATACAAGGCTTGTTCAATGATTAATGCTATTTTATTTTCATCAAACAAAACAAGAGAAAATAAAATGAAATGATGAATTACGATGAGGAATAAAAAGTAAACCAAGCGTTGACTAAAGCCAGTGTTGCTAAATTTTATTGCTTGATAATCATACGCTGCTCCAAATGAAAACTTCAGAAAAAGCGGTCGGATGTAGGCAATAGCCACACTTGCTGCTGCGTGCATTCCTCCAGAATCTAAAAATATATCGATAGACAATCCTAACAAAAAGCTCACGAAAATAAACAACAAGCGATTGTTTACAATGGGGTATAACAATATAAAAATGACATAGACATAAGGATTCAGGTCTCCTAAAAAATTGATATTACTACAGACAACGACCTGAAATATAACCAGTCCTATAAAACTTAAAATAGTTTTCAATACACTATTATTCATCGGAAAGATTTAAGGCTTCTAGCTCGTTAATATCTGTGTTTTTTATAATGTAAACATGCTCCAGATTTTTCATGTCATTAAACAATTTGACATCAATAATATAAAGGTCTTCTGTATCATTGAGCCGGTAAGAATCAATGCTTCCAACAGGTATGTTAGGAGGGAAGGTTGAGGAGTATCCACTAGTGACAATCGTATCTCCGACAGTCAATTCTACAAGGTCTTGTACGTCTTTTAGTTGTGCTATTTCTGGAGATTTACCATCCCAACTCAAAATTCCAAAATAATTTGTTTTTTGTAATTTCACATTAATCCGACTGTTTGTATTTAAAATTGATAACACCCTAGAATAGTTTTTAGAGGTAGCGTCAATGATTCCCACAATACCTTTGGAAGTAATCACGCCATAATCTTCTTTAATACTGTCGCTTCGCCCTTTGTTAAGAGTTAAATAATTATTGGGAAGAGAAAAGCTGTTTTTATAAACCAGACTTGGGTGCAAGTCGTATTTGTATTCCAAAACAGAATCGACGGGAACAGAATCCTCATGACTAAAAACCATCATTTTCAAGCGGCTATTTTCCTCTAAAAGTAATTGGTTCTCCTTTTTTAAATTGAAATATTGAGTGACGCCATGAAACGTGCCGTAGATACTCCCGGTTATTTGATTGGAAGAATTCAGGAATTTACTGCGGTGATACTCATGCGATTGAATCGTGAGTGAAAAGGCGTAAGAAAACAACAACAAAAACAAGACAAATGTTTTGTTTTTAATGAAGAAATTAAAAAGTTGTTGCATTACTTAAGTTCTATTTTATCAAGACACTTTTATACTTCGCAATATTTTTTAGAACAATTCCAGTTCCTCTAACAACGGCTCTTAGCGGATCTTCTGCAATATAAACAGGCAAGTCTGTTTTTTGAGACAATCGTTTGTCCAAACCTCTTAACATCGATCCACCACCTGCAAGATAGATGCCTGTGTTGTAAATATCAGCCGCCAGTTCTGGAGGAGTTTGTGAGAGTGTTTCCATCACGGAATCTTCAATTCTCAGAATCGATTTATCCAATGCTTTCGAAATTTCTCGGTGTGTAATTTGAACCTGTTTTGGTTTTCCTGTCAGTAAATCTCGTCCTTGAACGTTCATTTCGTCTGGCGGAATTTCTAAATCTTCCGTCGCGGCACCAATTTGTATTTTTATTTTTTCAGCGGTGCGATCTCCAACATACAAGTTGTGTTGTGTACGCATATAATATATGATATCATTTGTAAAGACATCCCCTGCTACTTTCACCGATTTGTCACATACAATACCACCCAGAGCAATCACAGCAATTTCGGTAGTTCCACCACCAATGTCCACAATCATATTTCCTTTTGGTTGCATGATATCGACTCCAATCCCAATAGCCGCAGCCATTGGTTCATGAATTAAATACACTTCTTTTCCATTCACGCGTTCCGCCGATTCTTTTACCGCACGCATTTCTACTTCGGTAATCCCCGAAGGAATACAAATCACCATTCTCAGAGAGGGTGTGAATAATTTATTTTTTAGTGCTGGAATACTTTTGATAAACAAACTTATCATTTGTTCAGACGCATCAAAATCTGCAATAACACCATCTTTTAGGGGGCGAATTGTTTTGATGTTTTCATGCGTTTTTCCTTGCATCAAGTTGGCTTCTTTACCGACCGCAATAATTTTGCCAGAGACACGGTCTCTAGCAACAATAGAAGGGCTGTCAATTACAACTTTGTCATTGTGAATTATCAAGGTGTTGGCGGTGCCTAAATCGATGGCTATTTCTTCTGTCAAGAAGTCAAAAAATCCCATATGCTATAAAAAATTTATCAAAAAAATTAAAGTAATATGCTGTTTTGTAAATGTACTAAAATAAACTTGAGTTTGAAAATAGCTTTTACGTAAATAATTTAGTGTTTAAAATGACGTGTTTTTGTAAACACCATCGCTACATTGTTGGCGTTGCAATAATCAATACTCAACTGGTCTTTAATGGAGCCTCCCGGTTGGATGACGGCTGTAATTCCTGCATTTTTTGCAATTTCCACACAATCAGGAAATGGGAAAAAAGCATCACTTGCCATCACGGCACCGTTCAATTTGAAATCAAATGAATTCGCTTTATGGATGGCTTGATTTAAAGCATCGACACGACTTGTTTGTCCCGTTCCACTCGCAAATAATTGTTTGTTTTTGGCTAAAACAATAGTATTTGACTTGGTGTGTTTGCATATTTTAGAAGCAAACAATAAATCTTCAATCTCACTTTCAATTGGGGTCGCAGTAGTTGCGTTTTCCAAGATCTTTCGTTCATCGGTAATCATGTTTTTTTCCTGAACTAAGACCCCGTTCAAACAACTTCTTACACCAGTTTCGGGTAAATCAACCGTATTTTGAATTAATAAAATTCTATTCTTTTTTCCTTTTAAAAGCGTTTCTGCTTCTGTACTGAAAGAAGGTGCAATGACCACTTCACAAAATAAACCGTGAATTTCCTCAGCAGTCGCCAAGTCAATCTCGCTGTTAGAAATTAAGACACCACCAAAAGCCGATACAGGATCTCCTGCCAAGGCATCTACATACGCTTGATGGATGGTCTCTCGTTGTGCAACACCACAGGCATTGTTGTGTTTTAAAATGGCAAACGTTGGTTTTTCGTCATGAAATTCGTTCATGAGGTTCACAGCGGCATCCACATCCAATAGGTTGTTGTAGCTCAATTCT
>Ga0209712_10003637_pt1 | contig 12456 bp, 12 predicted proteins | sample ArcOceMetagenome_FD_187443 | JGI IMG/M metagenome (GOLD analysis project Ga0209712, IMG submission 187443) | Marine eukaryotic phytoplankton communities from Arctic Ocean - Arctic Ocean - Greenland ARC118M Metagenome (SPAdes) (version 2) | ecosystem: Environmental > Aquatic > Marine > Oceanic...
ATATGCAGCAATCCCTTACCCAGCACAAACATGAGTTTCATCTCCCAAGAAAGTAAATGCGAGAAAATCCCAGTGATTGCCTCTCTTCGTATACCCACCTCTTCTTTCAAGAAAGGGGTCTCGAGACGTCAGTTGCCACACGAAAGTCAGGACGAGATAGGTATACTAGGAGGGACTCACGTAGCTTTGCCAATTGAAGATTCCTCCCCGAAAACTTCTATATCTCCTACGACAATTGCAGTCAATTTTCTTCTTTCTTGACTGTAGACATGAGTCCGTCAGCCTCAGTAAAAGGTGCTCCATTAATCTTCCATGTTCAGCAGTGAAAGCCATTCCTTGGCTGATGTGTCAATGTTTTGCTCCTCCGTTTTATTGACATTCAGACTATTTGCACCCACGACAACTTCAGTATCATGGTTTGTCTCTAAATTGTCACGGACTTGATCGTATCAAACTCTGGTTCACCTTCAACATGACCAAGCTCTACTTTATGTATTACACCGTCCACAGAATCGTCATTGGAACTTGCAGACTCCTCGACTCGGGCATCAAAAATTGCAACTACAGGCTCTTGATCAGCGTTGGCCTTTCCCTCTCATTTTTTTACTGAAGCAGCGCCATCGTCTGCATCAATAGCAGCGCTTTTCTGATCCTCCGTGTGAACGGGTGTAGATCCTTCCTCGGATATTGATCAACGGGATCCTTTTCTGAAGCATTGACACCTGCATCAACTTCAGTGTAATGAAGCTCATCCTGCTCTTTGGCGGTATTCAAGTTGACAGACTCTGATTAATCTTCGACATCACGAAGCTCCGCAACATCTTCTGCTGCACCGTTCCCGTGATCGTTGGCACCCGTAGACTCCTCGACTTGAACATCAGACGCTGCCAGTGCATCCTCTCGACGACCAGCGTCATCTTTCATAGACTTTCAAGAAGAATTTTACGAAGCAAGGGACTGGGTGAGGGATAGTTTGTCTCATGATGTGGACCATCTAGTGAGTACTTTCGAGAATACTATTCGCAGCTTGGGTGGTGTATTGACATATTATTAGAGTAAAAATGAGGTTTTTAAAGAAAAGGCCGAGGATCTCGGTATGAGACTCATCCATGCTTTCAGATTCTCCATCAGGCATTCCTTATTTTCAAGTTAATTTGAAAACGGGAGAAGCAGCGAACGAAATGCAGCGGATTTCTATTTTTTACTGACTCTGGAACTGAATCAAGAACACTTTCGGAACCTAGAAGGTTGTTTACCAAGGTTTTGGAAGAAGGAGTACCAGTGGAGTCTTGATCACTTAGACAGAAAAAGAATGGCACGTATACGGGAAACTTACCTCCATAGGTCCAGCACACATTTCACCGTATTGTAAAGGAATTTGTTGACCTCTTCTTATTGATAAGCGCGATGAGAGGTGGTAAATACAAGTAAGTTTATGAGGTGAGGAATGGAGCTTGCCATTTCTTGTGGCTGCCACTGGAAGATAGACTCCTTGACCCAGTCTGCATAGTTCCTTCAACGATCAAAGATCAGCGAACCTACCATCTAACATACCGCTGTAACGTTTGCAACTTCTTTTGGTTAGGCAACACAAATAAATAATAAAGCGTTACAATTTCAGCGGTTATATTCAATTTTAGATAGGCCACTTTTCCGCTAACTTCTCCAAATATTACGACTTGAACTTGAATTACAAGTGCACGACCGTCGACCAACCAAGATCCAACATCCAACTAGCTAGATAATACGTGGTGTAGCTCGCAAGAAAGCTGGAATCGCACCCTTGAACCTCTTCCTCAGTGGTGACACAAATGGTATTGTAATACTGTAAGATATATTCAAACATAAAAGAAAACAAGCGAAATGAAAGACCTTTTCCTTTCTCACGATTGGGGCAAAAGCAATCAGAACCACAACAGGGTAGTAAACCTGAACCATATGTTGACAGATAATGAGTTAACAACTTGGCTCGATTCTTACGACCTCAAACCGGACATATTGACAAGTCTTAAGGAAGGCATTACACAGTCGAGGAAGGTTGTGATCTTTATAACGGAAAACTATATCAATAAGGCTAACGGGCATGGGCCGAATGGTAGAGGCGATTACTGCTATCAAGAGTTTGAATACGCTCTCCAAAATTTTGGGAAAAGTAATTTAATCCTAATCTTGATGGACAAGAAAGTAAGCAATCCTCACGAATGGGAAGGGTGAGTCTCTCGAAGCTGTATTTCTATTTCAATTCTTGCGCATTGAACTCTAATCTCTTGCGTCACGCTTTGAATCACAGAAAATTTGGTGAAGTTTTTAGTGACGAATTGTATATTGACTTTTCAGATGACTCATACATTGAGCAATGCGTCTTCGACGTTTACAAAAGAATTCACTGCCCCGGGTCCAATGTTGTCATTCGGTCTTTCGCGGAAGGGATCTACGAAGGAAAGCTAAACCAAAATGGACAGAGGCATGGCTTTGGAACTATGAAACATAAGGAGAATCTCAACAACAAGAGAGGTGTCTACCAAGGCATGTTCGTAAACGGACGCAAGGAGGGTCTAGGTAAATACATCAACAGACGCAATGATATCTACATAGGCACCTTCAAGGACAACAAAAAGAGAGGTCACGGTAGGCTCACCAGGGAATATGGCTCATCATACGCAGGTTCCTACCTCGACGACAAATTCAATGGACTAGGAACATACACAAGTAGCAATGGCGATCTCTATACCGGAACGTTCGAAAATGACGCATTCAATGGCTACGGCAAAATGCAATACGCCGATGGCTCTGAGTACAATGGTTCCTTAAGAAACGGCAATTTTCATGGTGCCGGATCATACAAGAGTTGCAATGGTGATACATACATTGGCGAAATGTTCAACCATCAATTCCATGGCGAAGGCATGTTGAAATATTCTAATGGGTTTGAATATAATGGCTTCTTTCAAAAAGGACACTTCAGGGGCAAAGGGGCCTACAAGACGAAAGACGGAGATTCGTACGAAGGACAATTTGAAGACCATATGTTCCACGGTGAAGGTAAAATGATGTACACCAATGGAGATGTCTTCGATGGGAGATGGAAACATGGTAAACCTATTGATGGCACCCGTGCCTATGCGAACGGTGATACGTACAGAGGTCAATGGAAGAATCATTTGAGGCACGGTAAGGGTTATTTCATGTTTCCGAGCGGTGATACATACGAAGGCCAATATCGAAGAGGGGAGCGAAACGGCAAAGGAACCTACACATTTGTAAATGGTGGGAAGTACGAAGGAGCTTGGTTAGATGGCGTTCGACATGGATACGGAGTCAGAGAATATGCTGATGGAGCAATGTTCAAAGGGATCTACAGCGAAGGTGCTAGAAAAGAAGGTAGAATCGACTTCGCAAACAAGGTGGTATATGAAGGTTCAATATTAGAATCTACCACAAAAGAAGCCACGAGTGACGGTTCTGAAGTTCAGGAGAAAAAGATCGGAGTGCTGAAGAAGGGCACTCTTGACTTTGAAAGGACCGTGACTACGAAAAAAAAAAGGCATAGAGTAGCAAATTTCCTTCGAAGGCCCACATTCTATGGTGTAGAATGGTCATACAAGGCCGCAAAGCCCAATTTCAAGGCACTTCGAGGTCTGAAAATACGAATGGGGCAACACCAGCCTAACACGCAAAACCTGCTTCAAATGCTTTCCATATGCAGCAATCCCTTACCCAGCACAAACATGAGTTTCATCTCCCAAGAAAGTAAATGCGAGAAAATCCCAGTGATTGCCTCTCTTCGTATACCCACCTCTTCTTTCAAGAAAGGGGTCTCGAGACTTCAAGCACCACACGAAAGTCAGGACGAGAAAGTTAGTCCTCGCGGGGTAGCGAATTTCAATTTTGTGTTTGACTCAGGAAAGGAATTTCTTCCAAACGAAAGTCCCGATGAGATCATCAAGACGAGAAAGGTAGCCCTCGCAGTGCGGTCCAACTCGTAAATTCGACTGACTCGGGATCGACATGCTCTTTAACCTCCTAGAAGATTGGAGTTTCTTGCCGATGGTCTTGTGAGAGAAGGAACACGACTGGTGTACTAGAGTGTTGATCAATTACATATATTTTTATGATTTGAGAGGCGGAGCGTTGATGCAGACCCTAAAAGCGCTTGCTATAAGTGAATACTTTTTGCTGAGGAGGGCTGCTAACTGATAACTGATAACTTATGATGTACCTACCATATGATGTACCTGTACAGTATTGTTCATGCGATTTCATTATTCCATATTCATTACTATATTGTTTCTTCAGGTTTAGGGTTATTACAGTATTGGACCCAGCTGAGGATAAACAATCAGCTATACTAGCTAGGCTAAACGCCAGCGACTTTTTAACGAACGAACGAAGAGGATCGTCGGCATGCATACCCAATCACTGTTATCTTACGCTAGCTCCATGTGTATTGGACTATTAGGATAGGAGAAAGCCAAATCTCATGCAACTTTTCTCACAGATATAAGCATTATCAGAATGACCTAGTGTTAATATTTATCTGTTAAGCATTTGGCAACTTTGAAACTGTGCGTTCATTTGTTGCAAACAAAATTATGTGCATTTCACCCCTTGTCTGCATGCGTCTTATAACCTTGCATGAGCAGAGTTAATAACACATTTTGAAAAATCTTGATCTTTCTTTGAAGTCTAGGCTTGCAATGTCATATAATTTGAATGAATATACCTAAAGGAACTTCGTGTAGCTAGTGCAGGGTTTAGTGTGTTCAATTACAAGTCACTGTTCAGCAGCCGCGAGAAAGATCAAGCCTGATCTTCGTCCTCAGCCTCTTCTGGCTGATGTGAATCGGCGGTGTGTGTGTGAAATGGTACCTCTTCACCAGTTGGAGAATATATGGGAAGGTTTGGTATTGGCAGCAATGGTATATTCTCGATGGCTGACACCTTATGTTGATTCGAAGGCAACAATGACTGCACCACCCTTGTTATTCTACTACTACTTATGAAAGATCGTCGCTGGTCAGCAGGAGTACTAGATATGGCTGGGAATGAAAAAGGGGCACATGGGATCGCCGGGGGTTCGCTTACATTAGATGCTGCAATCGCTGTTAAGGCTTTAGTAATCTTGGGATCTTGGGAGGGACCACCTTGTTCAGCTGCAGCACCACCAGTATCGATATTACTCATCATATTGCCCGTAGCATCCTCGTTACCAGTCGGCGTTAAGGACGAGGATTGACGGGCGAGCAGGAGTTTACGCTGCTTCTGGCGTCTCTTGGCGAGCATCTTGTGAAAGATCGCTTGGTTGATATCAAATTTATAGGACATGGTAGACACCTGCGCCTTCGCGTTCTTCTTGCCTTTCTTGCCCCCCTTGGGGAGCCTTACAACCCGCACATGTACAATAACTTCCTTCGCATTCTCATTCTTTTCCAGCTCGGTCATTATTGTGCCAGCCATTTCTTTCAGACCTAGTGTCGGTGAATTCATTAATTTCTCTCCATCTGCCGTATTCTGTGCATCAGTGCTTGCTCTGTCCATTTCTGCTTTGTGAAGAATTGTGATGGGTAAGACGATTATTGATGTACCGTACGGTATATGATGCAGACCTCCTTCCATTCTTGTTCCATTAGGCTTTTTACTACATTTATTGTCAACAGAATTACACATGATCAAATATTCCTAAATTGGTTCGAATTAGATTGTCCAGAAAAACTTCAATTAACGCCAATCGTGTGTAGACGTCGATTCTCGATTCAAGAAGCTCAAATTCAAACTTTTATTCACAACTTCAGCATTTCACATTGGGTGTTGTTGAATTTACTGTATGATCTTTGATTTTTTTTTGTTGTAATAGAAAGACGAGCATCTTTGCTGCTTCTCAAGTTGTCACCGCTTGCTGTCACATTATTTATACTTTAAAATTCCACAACTTCTTCAAAGAATCAATCGCACCAGCATTCCTTTAAAAATACCTATGTACTGTCAAGTCATAATATGACTTAGTACTGTCAAGTAAAAAGCAGGAAAGAATGGGTCCTGTGCGTGCCGGTACCAGTACGTACCGGTACTGCATTGCAGCCTTTCAAAGTTGGGAATTGAAGCATCATACAGTTTGATTGGCTCTCGTTTTGTCTTCTAGCTACCACGTACGTAGTATATGATATATTACGTTCGAATGTTTCTTCAGAAATTCGTCAAGAAAAGCCTTGAGTCAGCTTTTTTCACAAAGTTTGAGAAGGCTTCCTTTCTCACTTCATAAATACATTTTAAAACATCCACCCAAGCTCAACTTCAAACTTCTTTTGTGACATAAAATTTGTGACACAAAAGCAGTAAATTCAAAATAGGAGAAAGACAACGCTTGTTTGATGTTTGATCTTGCTCGAGCTGTCACAGTATTGATTTATACAAAAAAATGCTTCACACAACTTCTTCAAAGAACTAATCGCACTCTACATTATTAATACTGTGCAGCTTGTTCCAGTACAGTTCTGCATGCAGCATCATGTCAAGTCGGGAATCATCCTTTTGCCTTCTTCTTGATTCTAGTTACATTTCTGCATTAAAACTTTATAAAGTTATTGACTGCATATGCAGTTGATTCTCGTCGGAAGTGTTAGTACTTGTACCGGTACAATGGAACACTAATTTCTCGGTGTTCTACTTTCTACGTACTTTCTCTTCAATCTTTTGCCAGGTTGCAAGCGTATGGGACCGTTCTTCTTCCTCCGGCGGCAGACGACCAGCTCAAAAGCTATTTTATATTTTATAAATGCCCCTATACTTACTCCCAAGTTAACAGGGGAAACCATACAAAAGGGCCTGATAGTTGTATTGATTGAATTGGTGTGAAAGAAAAGCCGCACTACCTGCTGTTACTAGAAAGGTTGGAAGAGTTTAGAGTTTGCCGCAATATTATGGTTTTGCCAGAAATATCCTGGTTCAGTGAAAGCTCTTGGGACTTGATCATCCTGTGGAGTGTTAGCTTTTATTAGTTTATTTTCTTATTTAATATGAGTACTTTCAACGCCCAGCAACTTACTGCTATGAAGGCAAAGCGTCAGGCCAATCTAGGTAAGACTCTGAAGACGCCTGTCAAATTGTTTGATACTGGGGTGGGTGGGACTTATCATGGCCGCTAGTATTCTTCCTGCAATTGAGTTTGGAAAAGAGGTGGCATGGGTCTTACGTCCTTCTGAGATTTGTGCTGGACGCATTGGATCTACCGGGAAAGGATGCTTGAAGTCTATAGGTGCCTGTGCAGTTGAGACTCACACCAGGAGTAAATCAGTCTTTCCTACTAAGCCCTTTTTGATCCATCTCAGCGGCGCCCCCTCTGCTGCTAGGGGATTCGACAAAGTGCTATTGGAAATCGATGGTTTAGACAAGGCTCTGGTAACTGATTTTATGAGTAGAACCGGATAGAACTGGTCCCAGGAATTTGTTAAAGAAGTTCGAGTCAGTCACACCACTAAAACTATTCAGGATAGGGACACTGCTAAGGAACTCATGAGAACCGTCAGGAAACCTAAGCAGCCCAAGGCTATCGACAACTCTCTCTGGCTAAAGCAGGACTACATAGCAAGTGCTATGGATTTTTTACGGATGCCCAGCATGACTTGGTTACACCCCTGGAAAAGAAAAGGTTAGCTGCGGATGGAACTTTGAAACCGATGTCGCTGGACTTTACTGAGGTGAAGCCACTAACAGTCTCGTCGATTATGTGGGTATTTTAGCTGAAGTGGCTAGCTGTGTCGCACAAGTTTTTGCAGCCACCCCGGGACTTATCGAAGATTATGTCACTCCTTTGGAGTCAGTTGTTGAAGGTGTCAGGTTAGAGATGGGTTCTGTCCGAGGAGACATGGGAGTCAAAGACATGACACTGTCTAGTATCCCACCAGGTCTTTGGAATGCAGTGGAGACAGGATTTTTGTCAATCTCGGAAGTCGAAAAACAAGTTGGATCGATGGAATCTGAATTCAAACAGATGACATCTTTCGTCCTGGAAAACGTACAACCCATAGATGACGTAGCAACCAATGTGAAAGCAGACGATGAAGCGGATAAGGCACAATTCGATGGAAGTATTCCCAAAACCAATGTTCTTGATACCCACCAAAATAATGGTCATCGTGACATGGATTGTGATACTGACGTTTCTAAATGCTCACTATGCATGACACGCATGGACGGATTAGAGAAGAAGATATGCGAGAATGAAGCTACAGCCGGAATTAAATGACTATGTCCAAGCCAAAGTTTCTGCCTTTGCCTCCATCAGCTTAACGGTTTTCTCAGATTCCCCAATGCCTAGGACTGAACTTGACAGTCATGCCAATATGATAGTTGTGGGAAAGAATGCCTTCGTGTTTTCCAGAGTCAATGGATGAACATGTGAAGTCACCCCCTTCTCTTCAGAGCTTGGTACAGTCAAAGAAGTCCCAATAGTTGATGCTGCAATTGCTTACCACTGCCAATTCACGAATGAGACTTTCGTATTGATAGTGCACAGATCTTGACAACTACTTCTCGCATCACTAACTTGGAGGATGTTAAATCAGGAAGCGTTGAGAGTGCCTTGATGATCAAGGAGGAAGTGTTCAGATCTAGAGGTGATATTTCAGCCTGGGCGGATAAACATTTCTCTGCAACTACAGGTATCTCCATAGAGTCCAGTTGCTTCATGACTCCGCACTATCTCTTAAATCTCATCCGTTGGGACATGTGTAGTTCCAGGGGAAAAACTGAATTCTCAGCAAAAGACATAAAAGTTTTGGGAGTAAAACAGGCAGATGCTTTGGCTTTCTTCGCGTTACAATCCACTAAACCTGAGTTCATGCTAACAAAGGAAGCTCGTCCCACGCACAAACAAGTCTGTTCTAAAACAATTCATGATGGTGATTCTATCAAGTTCTTCACCAACTTTGGTAGCAGCTCAGACTCTGGTACGTTGCATCATCGCTTCAAGGAATCCTTGCGACAGGTAAAGGAAGCCCAGAAGTTGTACATCGCAGACAGATTAGAGCATCTAGCAGATAGAGTAGTCCATGACATTGCTATCCAGCTCCTCGACGACTCGGCAAGGTTTGTTGCAGAAATGCTGGAGTTCATTGAGGATCTGTATCAGTCCTGCAATGACTCTTTCGGAGCTACTACCGAAGCCTGGGAGCTTGTCTGTCATTGTTTGGAGGAACTATTCACCAAGCAAATGAAACCAAGTTTGAAGTTTGTGGTGTCTGACTTGCAAGAGCCCAGGAGGGCAGGTGTCGGAGTTATTCACGCAGCCTTCAGCCTGAATGTCAAAGTCAGGGAATTACTTTTCATCAGTCTAAAGAATCATCATTCAACAACTAATTCTCATGTTCGGTTTGTAATGAAGATGGCAAAGAAAGACAAGAAGGATGATAAGAGTCAGGACTTGGTAAAGAGGATCGAGGTTCTAGAAAAGGAGAAGTCTGAACTGGCGTCTCATTTGAGAGGCCTTGAGAGTCGTATTGATAAACTTGTGAATGAAAGCAAGAAATGGAAGGGGAGTCAAAAGGAGAGAGATTATTCCCCTCACATCATTCATAATGAAGAAATTCAGAATGAGCAAAGTGACGGTGACAGACGTAGCCGGTAAATCGTCTGAGCCCATTCATAGTGAAGAAATTCAGGATGAGGTTCATAAAAGAAATAAGGAAAGGGTGGCAGATGTAGCCGGTAAATTGTCTGAGAATAGAGAAGGTGGTTCGCAAGGAGACGGAAGGCAGCCACAAAAAATAGGAGCAGCACTTGATAATAGGCCAGAAAGGAGTTTGGGTTTTCAAGAGGAGTTGGGTCTGTTCAAAAATCGGCGACTGGAACAACATGCACTTGTGTTGTCTCAGGGTTGGCCATCATGGACGTTTGGCTTGGAAGGTTTGGGATTTGAAAGTGTTAGTACTATCACTGCATTCTCAAGCCTGTCAAGCAGGGAGGAGTTTAGAGCTACGGAAATGGGCAGCGCACTAATGGGAGGCGACAAGTTACACCCCTGGTTAGTAGATCATTCGTCGGACAGTATTCTCTTTGTCCAAGGAGAGAGGGAATATTTGGAGGCAGCGCATCATAAACTAGATGAATTTGAAAACATTCAAGTCATTTATGTTTGTTCGGATCCTTCATTTTGGTCAGTAGACGGAGCTAGAGTCTCACACAAGAATTGTGGTGGAGTCACTGACGGAGAGTGGACCATCTACTCTGAAGGAATTTGATTACCAGAGCCTGAACCAGCTGCTGTCAAAAGACAGCTGAAACATATAATCAGTTCAGTAGAGGGCAAAGGGTCTGTGAAACAACTATCCAGTGCAACAGGACCTGTTCTTAGCGATAGTTCCCTCTTACCTTGGGGAGAGTCTTGGTTAGCTGTGGAAGCAATGTCTGGGTTCCATTGCGATGAATAGGTCACAAGGTTGGTTACTCAAAATGAGCTAATGGATGCATACGATTTGGAGCTGTCAGTCCAAAAAGCACTGAAGACCCTCAGTAAAACTACCAGTCTTAGTTGCTCCTTCGTCAAGCAAATCCCAACCAAAGGTGTTGCGAAGTATCGGTTTAAAAGTGGTGGAGATATTAAATGATGTACCAGCTGTTGATGACACGATGTCGGTGTCTTCTGATCAAACGATTCTGCATTCTAACAAAGTGCAAGTAAGTTCAGGGGACAGCGTTAGCGTTGATTGCAGCGGGGACAGATCAATGGTTGGAGAGGTATTGGGAGATACAGCAGGGATACCTGCTACTATTTTTTATGTCAACACTAAGAGAGATCAAGAATTTGATGGAGACTACTCGACTCCAGAAGGAGCGGCTAAACCAGACAATGCTGACGCTGAAGCATCGGAGTGGGATGAGTGGATTGCTACAAGCTTTGTGCACACTGGTGTAAAAGAAAGAGCATGGTCAGTATGTTCTGGAACATACTGACAAGAAAAATCATGGCAGGTTGTTTGATGTGATGCAAGCTTTGCTTATCTGAAGGTATCGACGAAACGTAACTCGAAGTCCCATAAAATTCCTACGGAAAGAAGATGGTACAAGAGTTATCAAGGTACCCGTGGGAGACAACATAATAAAAAAGCTAAGTGTTTGTACATGGGTTGATAGACGCCAATCAAGTTCAGCTCGAGCGTTGTTGGAGGCTCAGCGAGAATTGACCAGAGATCTGGAGGTAGGGCAGGATGCGATACGCCGTGCGGCAAACTCAACGTGGTAGAACTGGGATGCTGGTTTGACACTCTACTTTTGGAGATGGCCAAAGAGATGCAGACTTGCAGTGAGAGATGGAACAAAATTGTTTGTCGACAAGTCGAAATTACCTCGCTAGATGAAACGGCAACAGTGGCCACCGGATGAAGCTCAACGCGATAAGCTGATGTTCAAGCTGTGAAATGTACGGAGCAAGGGATACATCCAGCCTGGATTTGTGAAGAGTTTGAAAAGTTTCTTTGCCGTGCCAAAAGCTGGTACCGACATTCAAGTGGTGTATGATGCTACACAGTGTGGTCTCAATGATGCCTTATGGGCACCAAATTTTAGATTCCATTTTAAGAAATGCTTGCGGGCAACTTGGTTTGGAGATATTGATCTTGTCGAAATGTTTTTGAACTACACATTGGATCTTGACATTAGACAATATGCCGGAGTAGATATAACTGAGTTGGATGCCGAGAAGGTTGGGTCTACTTGCAAACATGTGTTGGAAAGATGGACAAGGAGCCTTATAGGTTTTAAACCGTCCCCTTACGTATGCACAATGGGCACAAGACTGCTGATCCCGTCTGCTCCACCTATGCAGGTGTCGTTTCAAGGGAGAGCGTTCGTATTGCTCTCACTTATGCAGCTCTAAATGATATTGACATTGTTGCTGCGGATATTCGAAATGCATACCTTCAGGCTCCTTCTTCGCAAAAGTATTACATCACTTGCGGCGTCGAGTTTGGTTTGTAGAATGTTGGACGGAAAGCGCTCATCCGACGAGCCCTGTATGGCAGCAAGGCTGCTGGACGAGACTTCCGCAACCATTTACGAGATTGCATGAAACACTTGAACTTCGAATCTTGCAAGGCTGATCCTGACGTATGGATGCGCAAAGCCATCAAGAGTGATGGAACTGAGTATTGGGAATACGTCCTGCTATACACTGATGACGCGTTGGTCGTCAGTGAGAATGGCGAGCATGTCCTTCGCCGAGAACTCGGAAATTATTTTGAGCTTAAAGAAGAGTCAATCGGCCCTGCACAAAGTCGAATTGACTTCTGGTGTCAAAGCTTGGTCCTTCAGCTCTTCTCAGTACGTGCAAGCTGCTGTCAAAAATGTTGAAGAGCATCTTGAAGGGAGAAATTTGAAGTTGGCCTCTCGAGCAGAAACACCAATCTCCACTTTGTACAGACCCGAAGTTGATGTCTCACCTGAATTGAACGCAACGGACGCCGT
>Ga0209712_10003638_pt1 | contig 12456 bp, 11 predicted proteins | sample ArcOceMetagenome_FD_187443 | JGI IMG/M metagenome (GOLD analysis project Ga0209712, IMG submission 187443) | Marine eukaryotic phytoplankton communities from Arctic Ocean - Arctic Ocean - Greenland ARC118M Metagenome (SPAdes) (version 2) | ecosystem: Environmental > Aquatic > Marine > Oceanic...
ATAAAAAAACAATAGAAGAGGGATATATCTACTTAATACAAGAAAGAGAAAAAATATTTAAAACTGATTTTAAAGATTGGGATATAAATTTCTGCACAACACATTTAGCAATTGCTCAAGAAAAATCGAAAGATACTCAACTGCTTAAAATTTATAAACAACACGCAACAATATCAAACATTTACAAGGACATTGTAAACGTAAAGAACACTATTTTAAATGAGTTAAATGAACTACAAAGTAATACAGATTTAGAAAAAAATGCGGTAACTTCTTTTGGAAATAGAGTGAAAGATATGCACTTTGAATTAAATGATTCTTTAATAAAAATTGATGAAATTGCATTTATTCCATTACCAAACATTGATAACACCATAGAATTTAAAGAGGCACTTATAGATACTGGAAAATTTGAAAGAAAAATAGGCTTAATTTTTGAGAATGACGAGTTCAATAATATCCTAAATGAATTAGAAATGGCAGTTTTAAGCTGCCAAAGAGTTGAGCAAAAAAACATTGCCTTAATATTAGATTTTCATAAGCGTTTGATTGTTGTTAATAACAATTAACTGTGCAGACTATTCTAAAAAGGCATTTTCAGGAAAATAAGTATCAATAAGTAGCTGTTTAGATAAAATCATATATCCTTATTTTTCTCCTTTTAAATAAAATATTGGTTTCCCGAAAATCGAATGTACAGGTAAGGGTTTTCCAACTTCTGATTTTTTTTCTGCCAAAGATTTTAAATTGAATAGAAAAACTACGCCAACTTCATAAAACTAAAAATGATGGACAATATGCTGATGAAAACGGTAAAATTCCTGTCTGGTTTTTAGGCACAAATCATACAATTAGAGGGAACTCTAGAAGTCCTACAATCGACACTGAAGGGAATTTAGTAGGTCTAAATTTTAATAGAATTTGGGAATGAATCATGAGTGATATGAACTATAATCCTGAAATCTGGAGAAATATTATTCCAATGACTAAATTTGAGCGTAGAATCGTTTTATAAATTCTAAAATTTTTCCATTTCTTTTTCAGCGGGTAACTTAATCCCAAACTTTCATTTTAGATTATAACTAGCATAAAAATAAATACTTAAGAAAACAAACCTAACTTCCATAATTTGCATTTAACAATAGCATTCATGTTATTTTAATAAGCTAAATCACGTTCTAATTTCTGCCGAAATTTTCACGACTACAATAAGTTAAAAACTATTCTAAAAACGCACAAACTTCGGCATAAAAATCTTTAGGATTTTCTGCATGCAACCAATGACCCGCTTTTGTAATTTCTACTACTGTATTATCAGAAAAATGAGCATCAATAAGCAATTGTTCGGATAAAATAATATATCCTGATTTTTCTCCTTTTAAGAACAATGTTGGTTTATCATAAGCCGTATTTTGGGGTAACGGCTTACCGACTTCTGAATTATTTTCCGTTAATGATTGCAAATTAAACCTATAATTCAATTGTCCTTTTTCTTTCCAATAAATATTCTTCATTAAAAATTGACGAATGCCAGACTCAGAAACATAGGACGACAATTGTTCGTCTACCAATTTTCTTGAATTGTGTATTGAAAAATCAACAGCATTTAAGCCGGCTAAAATTGCAGTATGATGTGGTTGATATTCTTTCGGTGAAATATCTACAATAATTAATTTATCAACCAATTCGGGATACGTTACAGCAAATAACATCGCCGTTTTGCCCCCCATAGAATGTCCAACCACATAACTATCCTCTAACTGATGATGTTGTATGTAATGATATAAGTCATCTGCCAAAACATCATAACTAAATTCATCCGCATGAAAACTTCGGCCATGATTTCTTTGATCTATTAAATGCACCTGATAATTTTCAGAAAACTGATTCCCCAACGTTTTCCAATTATCACTCATCCCAAAATAACCGTGTAAGATTAACAAAGGTTTTCCCTCTCCTTTTATCGTTGAGTATAATATTGGATTCTTAGACATTTGGCTTTTTATATTTATTACTCGGTAGAGCGCAATCCATACCTAATTAACTTCTAGAGAAACTACGTTCGTTACTTTCAATCAAAAGATCATTTGATTGAAAGTATTCTCAAGAAGACATTCTGACTATTTTTAAATACTGCATACTATTTTAAACGATGCAAATACATACTCACCACATTTTCTAAACCTAAATACAAGCTTTCAACTATCAATGCGTGTCCTATAGAAACTTCAGCTAAATTAGGAATGTTCTCTTTAAAAAACTTTATGTTTTCTAAACTCAAATCATGACCTGCATTAATCCCTAATCCCAATTTATTAGCTAAAATTGCAGCTTCGGTGTATGGTACTATGGCCTTTTTATTTCCTAAATCAAACTGAGCAGCAAATTCTTCTGTATACAATTCAATTCTGTCAGTTCCTGTTTTTGCAGCAGCCTCTATCAACGCTAAGTCCGTATCGATAAAAATTGAAGTTCTAATTCCGTTTTTTTGAAACTCCGCCACAACTTCTTGTAAAAAAGATTGATGTGTAATTGTGTCCCAGCCTGCATTAGACGTAATTGCATTTATAGCATCTGGCACCAAAGTAACTTGAGTTGGCTTTGTTTCTATAACCAAATCCATAAACGATTTTATTGGATTTCCTTCGATATTAAATTCTGTAGTCACAATCTTTTTTAAATCCCTTGCATCTTGATATCGAATATGGCGTTCATCTGGTCTTGGATGTATGGTAATCCCTTCTGCTCCAAACGACTCAATATCAGAAGAAAAACTTAATAAATTAGGCACATTACCGCCTCTAGAATTTCGTAAAGTTGCAATTTTATTAATATTTACGCTTAACTTTGTCATTGTATAAAATTAGACTACAAATATAACTCATTAAATCATTTTATCCTATATTCGTATTGTATGAACATAAACGATTACATATTAAAAGATATTAAAGCACTTCGTTTAAAAGACAGTGTAAAACGGGCGCAAAAACTGTTTAAAAACTCACCAATAACACATTTTCCAGTAGTAGAAAACGGAAAATTATTGGGCTCGTTTGCAGAAGATGACATGCATACCATTGACAATAAAAAAGCAATTTTATCTAGTCAGACTCATTTGCTAAATTCTTTTTTTACAGATGAAAAAGCAACTGTTTTGCAATTACTAAAGACTTTTGCTGATAATAACACCTCTATAGTCCCTGTTTTAAGTACGGATAAAAATTACATTGGTTATTATGAGTTATGCGATGTTTTAGATGTTTTTTCTATGAGTCCTTTTATGCTTGAATTAAGTGAAACTTTAATCGTAGAAAAATTAGAGAATGATTATTCTATGAGTGAAGTTACACAAATTGTAGAAACCAACGGTGCTAAGCTCTTAGGAATTTACATTTCTGAAAAACACGATGGTTTTGTGCAAGTGACATTAAAAGTAATTTCAGAAGAAATTAATGAAATTATGCAAACGTTTAGAAGATATGATTATAAAATTATTTCTTCACATGAAAATGATTTGTATCTAGAAGATTTAAAATATAGATCTGACTATTTACAAAAATACTTAGGAATGTAATCATTAAAGAGGGTTATGTTAAAATTAAGTTTGTGTATGTTTTCCAAGATAATGAATTAAAAAAAATGAAGAAAGTAGCAATTTACGGCCAGTCTTATTCGATTTCTGCCGAAAAAGAAATTCAGATTTTATTAGAAGTTCTTCAAGAAAATAATATTGGATGTATTCTAGAAAAAAAATTTTATGACTTACTTCGCGAAGGAAACATTTTAGAAAACAGATACCCCACCTTTTCTGATTTTTACGATTTAAACACTTCTTTTGACGCACTATTCACCTTAGGTGGTGATGGAACCATTTTAAGAGCAGTTACTTACATTAGAGACTTAGGAATCCCTATTTTAGGAATAAATACGGGTAGATTGGGTTTCCTTGCAACTATCAACAAAAAAAACATCAAAGAAAGTGTAGAACTCATATTAAAAGGTGAATTTACAATTCAAGAACGCACCCTGCTGTCCGTAAAAACCACTCCAAAAACAGAAGAATTCTCAGAGCTTAACTTTGCACTAAATGAAGTAACAATTGCTAGAAAAAACACTACTTCTATGATTGGTGTTAGAACTAGTTTAAACCAAGAATATTTAACCAATTACTGGGCTGATGGATTAATAGTTGCCACTCCTACTGGATCTACGGGTTATTCTTTAAGTTGCAGCGGCCCCGTAATCCTACCCAATTCTAAAAGCTTTATTATCACCCCAATAGCACCTCACAACTTAAATGCGAGGTCTATGGTTATTTCAGATGAAACGAATATTAAATTAACGATAGACTCCAGAGAAAAAGATTTCCTAATTTCATTAGATTCACGAATTACTTCTGTACCTAAAAACACCGAAATATTCATAGAAAAAGCTCCATTTTCTATACGGAGTATCATACCAAATAATCAATCCTTTTTGCAAACTTTACGCAGTAAATTATTGTGGGGAGAAGACACAAGAAACGAAACAAATCTTTAACAATCTTTTTACAATAAATAGCTAAAATAGCAGTTATTCAAAAAAGACTAAATATTAACCTTAAAAAGCAAATTGAAACAACTATATTTGCGAGCTATTTTTTTAGTATGAAAAAAAGTATATTATTGATTTTTTTAAGCATTTCAAGCGTTTCATTTGGCCAAATGTATGAAGTAGGTATTTCTTTAGGCGGATCTAACTATGTTGGTGACATTGGAAGAACAAACTATATATACCCAAATAAAATTGCTACTGCTGCTTTTTTAAAATACAATTTAAATCCAAGGATGGCATTAAGAGCGACCTATAGTTATTTACCTGTAAAAGCAAATGATTTAGATGCAGACACCAATTTTAGACGAGATCGAGGGTTACATTTTTCTAATACAATAAACGAATTGGCAGTAGGTTTAGAATATAATTTTTATGAGTACGATATATCTTCGGATGATAAATCGTGGACTCCTTATATTTTAATAGAATTAGCCAGTTTTAATTATAAACACGTTGTATCCGAACCACAACCTAATCAATACCAATATGAAACTAAAAATTCCGCAGCAATTCCTTTTGGCGTTGGATTTAAATCAAAATTAGCAGGACCTTTAGCATTTTCTTTAGAAACAAAATTTAGATATACATTTGAGGATGATTTAGATTTTAGTACAGCCAAAGTTCCCTCATTAGATTTTGGAAACCCCGGTAAGGATTGGTATATGTTTACAGGATTTTCTTTAATTTACACTTTTGGAAGACCAGCCTGTTACACAAAAGGATTATAACATATGGATAAAAAACTACACATTGATTTATTGAAAGTTCCAAAACATGTCGCCATTATAATGGATGGTAATGGCCGTTGGGCGAAAAGTAAAGGAATGAGTAGAATTTTTGGTCATAGAAATGCTTTAACCGCAGTTAGAGAATCTGTAAAAGCAGCATCCCAGATAAATGTAGAAGCCATTACTTTATATGCTTTTTCTACAGAAAACTGGAACAGACCCAAATTAGAGATAGATGCATTAATGAGCTTGTTGATAAACTCATTAAAAAAAGAACTTCCTGATTTTCAAAAAAACGGTGTTAAAGTAAACGCTATTGGAGACATACAAAGTCTTCCAAGAAATGCACAAAAAGTACTAACCGATGTTATTTTTCAAACAAGAACCAACACCAAAATCACGCTAACCTTTGCTTTAAGTTACGGTTCTAGAGAAGAAATTGTTAATGCTATCAAAAACATATCTAAAAAAGTTGTTAATAAAGAGCTTGATTTAGAAAAAATTGATGAAAATACTATAAATAACCATTTATATACGTTTAATTTGCCCAACGTTGATTTAATGATAAGAACTAGTGGAGAACAACGCATTAGTAATTTCTTATTATGGCAAATGGCGTACGCCGAATTATATTTTACCGACATTCTTTGGCCAGATTTTAGACAAGAACATTTCTATGAAGCAATCATAGAGTATCAGAATAGAGAGAGACGATTTGGAAAAACAAGCGAACAACTTACAGAATAAAGTTTACATGAAATTATCTTTTGCAACCTTAGTGCTTATTGCACTTTTTTTCAATTTTAGTGCCACAGCACAAACAAAAAATGACAGTTTAACAATCGTAAAAAAGGATACCACTGCGATCAAAAATAGTTCCTTTGAAAAAGGCAAAGAATATATTTTAGGTGGTATTACCGTTACAGGTTTAAAGAAATTCAGCGAAGAAACTGTAAAAGTTTTTACTGGTTTAAGAGATGGCCAAGTTATAAAACTGCCAGGAGACAAACTTACTAGTTCTATCAAAAAATTATACGAAAGCAAGCAGTTTAGTAATGTCGATGTTTATTTGGCAAAAACAGATGGCAACACCGTTTACCTTCAGTTCGATGTGCAGGAATTACCACAGCTAAATAAAGTTAACATTAATGGTATAAAAAAATCCAAAGCGAAAGAACTAATTAAGGAAGCTGAATTAAAAACTGGAGCAATGCTTACAGATAATTTAATCGTAACCACAAGAAATTACATAACAAAGAAATACACTGACAAAGGATTTCTAAAAACAAAAGTTAACTTAGATGTAAGAAAAGACACCTCAGATATTAACACTGTGAACATGAATATCTTTGTAGATAAAGGTTCTAAAATAAAAATTAAAGAAATTATTTTCACTGGAAATAAAGAATTAGGAGCCAAGAAGCTTAGAAAAACAATGTCAAATACCAAAAGGAAATTTTTAGGTCGTTTCTGGAAAGGTTCAAAATATATAGAAGAAGAATATGTTGAAGATTTAGAAGCTATTTTAAAAACCTACAGCAGACTTGGTTTTAGAGATGCACGTATACTAGAAGAAAACATTACTTGGAATGAAGACAAAACCATCAATGTAAACATTAGTCTAGAAGAGGGAAGACAATACAAATTCGCAGACATTCTATTTGTAGGAAACAAAGAATACACAGATGAATATTTAAACCAATATTTAAAAATTGAAAAAGGTGACGTCTATAATGGTGAAGTTTTAAAAGAACGTGTTAAAGGCGATGGAACACCAACTTCTCAAGATATCTCTACTTTGTATCAAGATAATGGTTTTTTATTCTCTCAGGTAAATGCTGTCGAAACAAGAGTAGAAAATGATTCTATTACTGTAGAAATTAGAATTAGAGAAGACGAAAAAGCACGTATTAGAAAAGTAAGTGTCTCTGGAAATGATAAGACAAATGACCATGTGATTTTTAGAGAATTAAGGGTAAAACCAGGGGACTTATTTAGTAGAAGTGCTATTATTAGATCTATTAGAGAAATAGGTCAGTTAGGTTTCTTTGATCAAAATGTTACGCCAGATGTAGTCCCAAATTATCAAGATAAAACTGCTGACATCGATTTTACTGTTGTAGAAAAAGGTGGTAGTCAAATAGAATTACAAGGTGGTTATGGTGGTGGCTCCTTTATAGGTACTCTAGGTTTATCTTTTAATAATTTCTCTATCAGAAACATATTTAATAAAGCAGCCTACAAACCCTTACCAATGGGAGATGGCCAAAGTTTATCTTTACGTTTACAAACCAGTAGAACATTTAATACCTATAGCTTCTCATTTACAGAGCCTTGGTTAGGTGGTAAAAAACCACAATCATTATCATTTTCTATATACTCTTCAAATCAATACCAGTTTAACTTTCAAACAGGTGATGTTGACAGAAACCAGAGTCTAGGTATTATTGGTGCCTCTTTAGGATTAGGAAAACGTTTAAAATGGCCAGATGATTTCTTTCAATTGTCGCAAACTATTTCATATCAAAGTTTTAATCTAAACAATTACGGTTTTAGAGTCGGTGCAGATATTTTAAATAATGGTACTTTAAATAATTTATCTTACAGCGCTGTTATCGGAAGAAACTCCGCAGGACCTAGTTTAATTTTCCCAACTTATGGTTCGGATTTTTCGCTTGCGGTTAAAGCAACCTTGCCGTATTCTTTATTTAGTGATAAAGATTACGATAATTTAGATACTCAAGAAAAATACAAATGGTTAGAATACTACAAAGTAACATTAAAAGGTAAATGGTATACAGCCTTTACCGATAAACTAGTATTGATGAACAATACAGAAATCGGTTATTTAGGATTTTATAATGAAGAATTAGGTCAAAATCCATTTGAAAGATACTTTGTGGGTGGAGACGGAATTGCACAGTTTCAGTTAGATGGTAGAGAAACCATTGGTTTAAGAGGATATGAAAATAATAGATTGTCATCTGCTGAAGGAGGTACTATTTATAATAAATTTCAAATGGAATTAAGGTATTCTATTACAGATTCTCCTTCTGCATCGATTTATACGTTAGGATTTTTAGAAGCAGGGAATTCTTATGACAATTTTGAGGAATATAATCCGTTTGAATTAAAACGTTCGGCTGGATTAGGTGTAAGAATTTTTATGCCTGCCTTTGGTTTATTAGGGATAGACTTTGCACATGGTTTTGATCCTCTACCAGGGCAAACAGTAAAATCTGGCTGGCAAACACATTTTATTATTGGAAGACAATTCTAGAAAAACTGTACATTTGTAATGTCAACGTTTTTTTTGGCACGGTTTTTTCTAAATACATTATACAAATGAAAAAAATAATTTTATTAGTCGTTCTTTTACTTACTGCTACCAACTTTTGGTCTCAAAGAAATCAAATTATTGCTTATATCGATATGGAATATATTTTAGAAAATGTTCCCGAATATATAGAAGCTCAAAACACATTAGATGGTAAAGTCGCAAAATGGAGAAAAAAACTAGACAAGCAAGCACGTCACATAGAAGTTTTAAAATCTGATTTAGCAAACGAAAAGGCAATTTTAACGAAAGATTTAATCGAAGAAAAAGAAGAAGAAATTGCTATAAAACAGGTTGAACTAAGACGATTAGAATCCTTATATTTTGGACCCAAAGGAGATTTGTTTCTGGTTAGAAAACAATTGGTAAAGCCAATTCAAGATCAAGTTTTTAATGCGATACAAAATATTGCAAAAAGAAAAAAATACGATTTTGTATTTGAAAAATCTAGTGACTTGATTATGTTGTATTCGAATAAAAAATACGATATTAGCGATCTTGTTTTATCTACGATAGACAGAACCAGATTATCAAACTCTAGAAAAGAGCAAAAAAAGAAAAAATCCACCCCTGCTGAAAGAGAATTAACGGAGGCTCAAAAAAAGATTATTGATACAAAAACAGCAAATATAGAATTAAAAGCAAAAGTAAAAAACTCTAAAAAAGCTGCTGCTGCTGCCAAAAAAATAGCAAGCCAAAAAGCAAAGAAGAAAGCAATAGCCGAAAAAAGAGCTGCTCTTAATAAAAAAAGAGAAGAGCAAAGAAGAATATTAAGAGAGAAACAAGAGGCGCTGAAGAAGAAAAAAGCAGACGAGAAAAACAATAAAGGAAACGATTAAAACAAAAAGTCAAGAATAATAATTAAATTAAAACAAGAATGAAAAATTTAAAAACGTTACTATTAATTGCTGTATTTACTTTAGGAGTAGGTGGTGTTGCGAATGCACAAAAGACGGGTCATATTGACTTTGAAAAGCTAGTAGCTGAAATGCCTCAAACAAAAAAACTGAAATTGGATATTGAAAAGTTAAGTAAAACTTATCAAGATGAGATTGAAGGAATGGCTCAGAAGTTAGATGGTAAAGTAAAAAAGTATACTGCAGAACAAAATGTACAAACTAAAGAAATAAACGAATCTAGAGCTGGAGAAGTGCAACAAGATAGAGCCAGGTATGAGCAATTAAGACAAACTGCTTATCAAGAAATGCAAAAAAAGCAAGCTGAAGGTTTACAACCTATTATCGAAAAAGCTCAAAAAGCAATTGAAGAAGTTGCGGCATCTAACAGCATTTTATATGTCTTTGACGCATCTGTAGGTAAAGGTTTACTAGTTAAAAAAGGGGAAGATTTGTATGCAGCTGTGAAAGCGAAATTAGCTTTCTAAGAACAAACTTTTAAATACGATTTTAAAACCTACTTTTTAAAGTAGGTTTTTTTATTTTTACCAAGATATGAAATTAACTAGTTTTCCGATTGGCATTTTTGATTCTGGAATTGGTGGCACTTCCATTTGGAAAGAAATTAAGACACTCTTACCAAATGAAAATACCATTTACCTTTCGGACAGTAAAAATGCTCCTTATGGAGAAAAAAGCCAACAAAAGATACTTGATTTATCTATAAAAAACACAGAATTCTTATTGCAAGAAAAGTGTAAATTAATTGTAGTAGCCTGCAATACGGCCACTACAAACGCCATAAAAGTACTTAGAGAAAGATATGCAATTCCTATTATTGGTATTGAGCCCGCTATAAAACCAGCAGCTCTAAATACTAAAACCAATAATATTGGCATATTAGCAACTAAAGGGACCCTAAACAGCGAATTATTTGAAAAAACAGCAAGTACTCTTGCTAAAGAAATAACAATCACAGAAACCATTGGTAAAGGTTTAGTCGAATTGATTGAAAATGGAAAAATAAATTCTTTAGAAATGAAGAAACTATTATCCTTTTATATAACACCCATGCTAAAGAGCCAAGTAGATTGTTTGGTTTTAGGGTGTACCCACTACCCCTATTTAATCTCTCGAATCAGAGCAATTGTAGGCACTAAAATTCAGATTATAGATTCTGGTGAAGCCGTTGCAAAACAAACCAAAGCTATTTTAGAAAAGCATAAACTTTTAAATCTTGAGGCAGATATTGGAAAACATCAGTTTTACATCAATAAAAATAAACGAATATTAGAGATGCTAATTTCTAATACTACTGATCTTATAGAAATTAATGAAAAGGATTTTTAATATCCTCCTAAACCAGTGTTTATGTTTGGACACGCAGCAGCTCTTGGCTTTCTAGTCCATAAGTTGATACCTACAGAAACTTGATGAAAACCAGATGTTGTTAACACAGTTTCATTCATTTGATTCGTATACGTGTAAGAAAACATTAAATTCTCATAATTTAAGCCTATGATCGGCGATATAAATTGAGTACTTTCAACTGCATTTTGATCAAAATTTCTTCTATATGAGACTGCTGCCCAAAGTTGAGATTTTGAAATATTCTTGTAGGCTTTAATATTAAAATCTGCAACTCTTTCTGCTGTTCCTTCTCTAAATTGAAACATCACAGAAGGCTCAAATTGCACAAAAAGATCTTCTCCAAAATAATATCCGGCCGAAAAAATATAATTTCTTAAATCCAAAGGTTCCTGGACATTTAAATTATTTTTTGCCGTTAACAATAAGTTCTTTATAGTAAGATATGATGAAAATCCGCCTAAATGATAAGCTACACTAAAGTCTGCATTATAATAACTTGTACTTTCTATAATTGCTGATAACGCCCTATCGCCTGTAAAAGATCTTTGATCTGATTGATTTTGAACGAATGTAAATGCCAATCCAAAAGAAAGTTGATTAAATAACCGACCATTGCTCATTGGCAAATGATATGCATAACTTGCTTGTAAACCTTTTTGAGAATGAAATCCGTTTTTATCATTAAATAATACAAAACCATAACCTGCATTCGATTCTTCCCCTATTTTTGAGTGAAAACTCACTGTTTGCAAAGCGGGTGCATTTGGTATACCTGCCCATTGCTGCCTTGCCGTAAATCTTAATTTGGTCGAATTACCAATACCTGCCGCCGAAGGATGTACTAAAAATACATTATCAGAAAGATAATCTTGATATATGGGTAAGGTTTCTTGTGAATTAATTTTTAATGAGAAAAAGAATATAGTTACTAGACAAAAACTAAGAGACAATAACTTCATGAAAAGTTGGATTATTTTAAGTTCTCAAATATATCGATTTTATAAGAATAAATTCTTCTAAACTTAGAGATTTAACACTTTCTACAAACCATAAAAAACTTCTTTTGATTGTAGATTTAAATTTTTAAAAAAAAGCTCTAAATATTTAAAGTTAATCGAGCTAATTCCCAAGTTGCCTTTCAACAAGTTGGGACTGCACTTGTTTTTAAAATTTACATTGCATTTCTACTAATTTCTTTTAAAAGATAGAAAACGAAAAGTATAAAAATTAATTAGCCCACCAAATATGTCAGAGAAATAAATAAGTCACTACAGTATTTAAGACTTTGAAAACTTGTATATCGATCATTTTTATTTTACTTCGTACTCATTATAATTCTCTATTATTTCTTAACCAACTCCATTTCTAATTCTTCCAAAGATTTTCCTTTGGTTTCGGGTAGTATCTTTAACATGATGAAAAAACCCAATAACGCAACTGATCCAAATAAGAAAAAGCTTAGTGCACTTCCTAAATTAGATAATTCCCAAGGGAAAACTTGTTGCACAAACCAACTCACAAAAGAGTTTAC
>Ga0209712_10003640_pt1 | contig 12449 bp, 11 predicted proteins | sample ArcOceMetagenome_FD_187443 | JGI IMG/M metagenome (GOLD analysis project Ga0209712, IMG submission 187443) | Marine eukaryotic phytoplankton communities from Arctic Ocean - Arctic Ocean - Greenland ARC118M Metagenome (SPAdes) (version 2) | ecosystem: Environmental > Aquatic > Marine > Oceanic...
TGGCAATTCCAATGGCAATAGTATTTCCAATGGCAATGATGATTTTAAATTGACGAAAGAACAGATTGATAATGTGATCGATACCACCCTTCCCACAAACTTTTCATTTAGTTTGCCCGTGAAACAACTGTCTCCTAAAGTATCCCATGATGCAATATATTTACAAAAAAGAGTACCAGAACCAATTCTCAAAACGAAAAAGCAACGCCTTGCACCTCCGCCAATGCCCTTAGTAGAGAAACAGAAGCCGTCATCAGATACTTTGGCTTGTGGTAAGAATAGTCATTTTTCAACAGCTGTGTCATCTGTGGATGTTACATCTTCATCCGCATTTGTCTCGAAAAAAAATCCATCACAAGGGAGATGGACGAGAAAAGAACATGAAGCCTTTCTTGAAGGTCTCAACATCCATGGGCGTGAATGGAAGAAGGTTGCATTGAAAATATCTACCAGGACGTCGGCTCAGATTCGCAGTCATGCACAAAAATACTTCTCGAAATTGGCCAGGGACGAACAAGCTCAAGCTGCATCTTTGCCTTCTCACCCTGTTCCAAGCGCAGTCACAAGTACTAATGATATGGCTCCAATCAAGGATGAAATCAAGAATGAATACCCTACATCCGTTCTTCGACGCGTTGACAAGATTTTGAAGGATCCAAAAGGTGCTGAAGTGGAAGTGGCTGAAACATTGCGACGTTTGCGGCAGAGGTATGATGAGCTCCATAACAAGATGCAAATGGAAGAAATTCAGAAGGTTCCAGCAAACAGAACTAGTAGCACCCAGGGTCAGATCCATCACAAGACCCCAACACAGTTCACATTTTCAGCAGCTCCGACCGAAAATGTGGTGGAAAGTCACGAACATAACGTTACTTCGACAATGAGCCCTCTGTACACCTTTTCACCTTCGCGTGTGCGAAGGTCCAATCTATATCTCTCTGATGAGTCTCTTGAGCTCCATTCCAAGGAGTTGATAGCTCTTACAGTTCTCGGCGGAGAACTCTACCGTAGCGGAAGTAATCAAGATTTGTACCGTGCCGCATCTTCTTTGACTCAGGCAGTTGGTGCGGAGGCAGGATCAGACAATCATAATCCCAAATCCGAAACTCTAGCAGCAGCTCTACACGCCAAGGGTTCTTCTTCAAAATCTGATGCAGATTCAAGCTAGAAGCAACTAGAAGACAGAATGCAATTCCCAAAGGTGGAATTATTTGTACAAACAACACCAAGACACAATGAAATAGTAAAATATCCAACACAACGATGTGATGAAGCAACTGCCATGAAACAACTAGAAATCAATAGACCAATGCAGGCATGATTTGCTCTGAAAAAATAAGAATAGAACACGACAGAAGAAGAATGAAACCAATAGGTGAAACAATAGCACAAGAAATACCGATGACTTCCAGGGCGATCATTCATTAAAATGCACTCATACCATCCGCGCCATTCCATGTATGTATGACTACCTAACACCGTACCAGTACAATCACTCTCCACCAACCCACATACAAAGAATAATCGAACTGCCCTAGAACCATAACTGTTATAAATCTGTAATGATGCTACACAATGAATATAACCTTTTAGCCTTTTATGCTGTACGAATATGCATCAATGTGTTTTCGTGAATGCAATGATGTACTGTATGATATAAATAAGCAAGTTCAAGTATTGTATAGAGTCATGTTTCAGCTTTTTATGCTTCACAAACATGGTCCACATTCAAAATATTTGTAAAAACAAGAAGAAGTTGGAGTTTAAGTTGTGAAGTTCAAAGTTCAAACAATGATATTGATACCGCCGGTAGAGGCCAGAAAGAGAACGAACGAACGCGCACGATTGGATATTGAATATGTTGACAAAAAATTCTCTCAGAATTTTCGAACCGTGTTCAGTAGGGGGGGGCTCTAATTGAATTTCCTCATCTTCAACACTACTGCCGTCGTCCCACCCTCAGCAACTTGAACTGTATGACCTGTATCGTATGATACACAAGTATGATATTATTTGAAGGCACAGAAGCACAGGAAAACTTGGCCAATTGTACAGCTCAAATAACAACTAACTTACGTGCATTGCCATTTGAGTGTAGCGGAAACATCAAGGGACTGTCAAGCGGGACAAGACAGAATAATTCGCTCCGATAGCACGAATTACGCGGCAATGAATGTGGTAAAGACAACAGAAGTATCGCACTCCACAACGGCCAAGGTCTGCAATGAACTTGACCAGCAGGGGGGAACTGCAAATAAAATATCTGCTACTAGTTTCAATGTGAATTCTAATCACAATGCACAGCTGGAAAACAGAAACAAGCCAACGCGTGATGAGGCGGATATGTCGCTGGTTTCGGGAATATCATCAATCGCAAGTAACGCAAACATGGGCAATCGTAACGACGTTCACAAACCGCAGCATCAGCTTCAGCATGGTACCGAACTTGAAAGTTGTGTTCAGAAGGATAAGCAGCAACGGATACAATTCACTATAGGAAAGAAGAGAAGAAAGTCACCGAGTGCTGACCAACCGAACAAACGCAGTGTCCACGCAACCCATCACGTCAATGTTCTTGAGACCGGCGACAGCATACATTCATCGCCTGACTCTTCTCCTCTTAAAATTGAAATAAATAGCGTTGGCAATGGCGGACAACATGTTGGCAACGCAGAAGAGGATAAGATGCACGACAATCAGGATATATATGATGGCACGGAAAGAAATGTACAAGTCAATAGTGCTTCGGAAAATATTGGAACTATGGCCAGTGCATCAATAGCGGCAAGTGTAGGTGTAGAACAATCACAAGCGCTGCAACTGCGTCAGCAGCAGAACGAGGCTGGAACATCCGCTACAACGCATCACCACCGAACCCAAAGCCATCATCACCATCATCATGCCAACCACTCTAACAGTCAAACCTCCAGTGTGAACGCTAGCGCAAATCCGCATCCGACGACTCCGGCACATGCCGTATCAACGCAACCAGAAGGATGGCGTGTAAAATTGTACAGACTAAATGCGGACGGTAGTTGGGATGACTGTGGGACTGGACGGATAGTATGTTTGATTTCAGATAATAATGGAGCAAAAGGCAAAGATGGGAATCTGTCTCTTAACATTCAAAGTGACCGCATAGGTAAAACTAATCCTACGGTAGGAAAAGAGTGGGCAAACCTTGAAGAGGAAATCTATCAAACATTGGGAATGCCAACGTTGTGCATGCACTCCGAAGTTCCTGCTAACTCGCAGCTACAGCACTTGGCAGCATTGGCGAATACAGCGCCAAAGGTACTTCTGCGGACGAGAGTATTATTGAGAGAATCTTACCAGCGACAAGGGGATAACATTATTACCTGGTGTGAACCTTTCTTTTTGCCGGCCCAAAATCGAGAAGGACAAGCTCAGAGCTCGGAGCAGCAGGTACAAAGTGGGAACGGAGATGATGTGGCTTGTGGTGTCGACCTCGCCCTTTCATTTCAGGACAATTCCGGATGTAGAGATATATGGAATAAGATCTCAAAGATACAACACAAAGCTTATGAATTGTTTGAGGCAAGGGGGGGTTTGTCAATTGACGGTGGAGAAATGGAATTGCAGGATTTAGCGCAACATCAAAGCAATGATAACAGAACAAGTAGTGGCAACGGGGACAAAGATACTATCGCTCACAATAATTCAAACGGAGTTACTTCCATGGACTCTGAAAATGGAAGTGGAAACAATAACAGTCCAGTGCATGGAAGTGCCCAACACATGCACTCGTCACCAAGTAAAACCAATCATGAAATGTGGAGTGCCTCAGCTGATGGTAACTCAAACTCCGGTATTGGTGGCATCGATGTCGACGAACATGACTTTATGGAAGCTGATACTGCTGCTGCTGTCTCAATGGCTGCACAGGCGGCAGCTCAATATGCAGGACACGGAAAGAATCAGATGCTTCATCACAGCGACTCGATGGATATCAATCACACTGCTGTTCATGCCCAGCTATGCAACCCACCAACCCTGGATAATCTTGAAAAGATTGCAGATGTCATTGCAGCGTCTCAGGTAAGGCCAAGCAGAATATTGGAACAACTTTCTATTCATTAATAACGCTTGAGACTAACACCAATTTCTACTTTAGCCACAACAACGAGAGGCCATTGCTATGTTTGTATCACAATCCGAATGCGCGTATCTTAAGGCTCTATTAGCGATGTTTCCTTCGGCTGAAGCAAAGAACAATTATCACGCCTTGGCCACATTGGCTTCGATAATAAAGTCGATATTCCTGTTCAACGAGCCAAGTATAATTCAATTGGTTGTTTCAGATGAGCAAATTTTTGAAAATTGCTGCTGCTGTCTAGAATACGACCCAGACCTGAAGGAGAAAGCCAATCATAGGTGGTTCATCCGAGATAGACTGAAGTTCAGGACAGTGCTGATAATGGAGGTAAGTTGAAACATGCCGAAGCGTTCATCGATTTCTACTACTTTTCCACATGTCTAAGCTTTTTATATTAGGATGAAGAATTAATCGACAGCATACATAGAGCCTTTCGGGTGACATACATTCGTGATACTCTTCTGCGCCCAACGATGGACGAAAGTAGCTTGTCGACGCTGGGTTCTTTACTAACATTCACTCATGGCGATGTTGTGAAAGGAGTTATGAGCGCGCCTAGAAATAAGATTGCGTCGTCACAAGATAGTTATCTAGTCAGAATACTTCGGCTTCTTGGGAAAGAAATCAGAGCCATTAGAGGAATTGAGTGGAAGACGATGGGACAAAAAGGGAGACCTCCGAGTGCATCTGGAAAGAATCATTCTAAACCACCAGCGGCTCCAGCCCCGACGCCTGCCCCGACACAAATATCCTCAAACATAAATGAACCACATTCGACCCCGTGGAAGCAGCATTTGGCTCCACAAGATCAAACTTTATCGTCGCGGAAGTTACGGAGAAGAGGATGCCTTTCATTTTTAAGAGAAATGTTCAACATGGTTAGGATGAGCCTACAGCAAAGCGATAAAGACGACTTTTACGCAGTAATTGTTTTGATGGACGTCAAACTGCAAGAAACCCCAAAGCAAGAAGTTAAGGAGAACAAGTTCGTAGAACTACCAATAGCGGGGCTTGAAACTGACGACACAGTGAATCTTCTGTCTCTTCTAGGTGCAATCTTATCTGATGCTAACGCCGATGTTTCTGAAAGAGGAGCGTGCCTCGACATTCTCTCTGCTATAGCGTCGCACGAACCAAGCCTCATCAGAAAGCACTGCTTGGATGAGTTTTCGTCGTCAAAAGCTGCAATCGAAGCTGGTGACAGGAAGGCAGCTCTCACGAGAGTGGCGCGTCCAGAGCCCAATGACAAACGGCAGGTTGTCTTTGCGTGTCCGCCAACAGATTTGTTTCTCTCCCTACTTTGCGTAATGGCGACAGAGAATGATGCAGGTATCATGCTACAGACGTGTGAAGTTATTCGGATCATATTAGATACAGAGATGGTGAATGATCCAGCGCAACTAGACCTCGGTGGCGTGATTGATAATGAAGAAGATGAGCTCATTGGAAGTGATAATGTTTCTTTCCTTGTTGGTGCTAACCCACCCAATAGTCATGGTGGTGGAGGTTGCGAACAAAACTCCTTTTTACAAATGTTCTATGATCACTATGTGCCGTGGCTGGTAGCTCCATTTCAATACTCAATTCTGGTTCCAAAGACTGCAATTCCATTCTCTTTTGATCAAGAGCGATTGAATGAAAAGGACAATCTTTTGCAATTCCTCATGAGAAAGCATCAGCGACTGAAGGATACTAAGATATCACGCACTGGTTTGCTCAAGATGGTTTCCACATCAGCAATCCGGCTTTCTTTTTCAGTGGAGCTGTTGTCCTTTTGTGTCCGTGCTCATTGCTATAGGTGAGTTTGGAATTTGAATATAATTATACGCGTTCGTTCAATTGTGACTATCGTTGCTAACATTTTCTATTTGGATGAAATAAACTTAGAATGAAAAGATATCTCATAAATTCGAGGGTTCTCATCAATGTGATGAAAATGTCGAGCCCAAGGTCAAAAGCCATCGTTCCTTCTGGCGATCGATGTCTTAAATTGGGAGCATTACGGTGCCTTCGATCGATCATATCGCTCAAAGACGAATTCTACAATCGTCACATAGTTCAACACAGTCTGTTTACGCCGGTCTTCGAAGCTTTCCGTGCGAATCCCGTCGGCGATAACTTGGTTTCATCCTCAATAATCGGTAAGCAAATAATTCATTTCTCTGTCCAAGCATCTACTGCATTTATCGTTAAGGGGCTGTCTCTCACAGTTGCCATTTGTTCCTATAGAAATATGCGAATTTATTCGTACAGAGAATATCAAATCTCTGATTGAATATATTGTCACGAAACATATGCGCCAAAACGTTACACAAGTTTCACCTTCGTTAACAGATACAACGATCGTGAAGCTCCCTCCTTGCCTTGAAGATTTAGCAACGCCATATGTTGACACATTAACACTGCTTCGTCAAAAGTACGAAGAAAATGTTAGCGAGTTGACTGATGGAACGAGCGAAGGAGACAAAGGAAGAAGGATCGGTATGAGCGAAAAGGCCATCGAAGACCAAAGGAAATTTAGAGAAGCTGATGAAGAAGAATCCTACTTTTTCGACGATGTTGAGGAAAGCAAATTCTAAAATGTGAGACATTACTAAAGCAGCTTTGTTCTCCTGGATTAGTTCTTAATCTTAGTAGATCATTGAGTTTGTTTCTGAGAATCCTGGCTTTATTTCCTACGGTACCATTGTCTTGCTTGAGCTCGTTATTTGGCGGTTGTTCTACGATTTTATTTACACCCAACGACGGGTCAATTTTGTCTCACAAACTTGAGAGACAGTCAAATATTTGAGGAGTCAACTGCTTCGAGTTTGTAACAAAAACATAAAAAACATTTTAATTCTGCCTCCTGTAGAAAATGCATCAAGCTAGCATGCAAACGATTATAGCTGGGAACACAAAACCAGCAATTAATGACATGGAAAATCAAAAGCAGTTGACAGAAGCAGCACAGTCGATCCCTTCAAGCAACGCGGAACATCAAAAGCAGCTGACAGAAGCAGCACAGTCGATCCCTTCAAGCAACGCAGTAGATGGCCTCGCAGTGGCGACTCGTTTGCTCGCGGCCGCTTCCTTCGCACTTGCTAGTTTTTTCTGCTATCCAATAAAAACCCAGAATTATGATACCAGTGCCTTCATTTTCATTGGTGCAATGGTGTCTTTTCTTCTTTCGTATTACCTAGAAATAAAGCAAGCTACACGTAGGGAAATGGGTCGACAAATTATAGGGCATACATTTTGTGCAGCTGGAGCTATCATTCTCATAATTGCAAACATTATGAAAATAGCATCATATGAAAATGAAGCCCATGCATACTTGTGGATATTAGGAAGTATCAGCTTTTTGTTTGGGCATTTGGAAGAGACAATCTCCGCAATCCGAACTACGTGTACTCAAGCTGGTGCTCTTACAAGAAAATTGACTCCATTGTTTGGGGTTCTTGGATCAATTTTCTTTTTATTCGGATCGATCCTTTCGCTTAAAGATTTACTTTATCCTGACGAAGCCGAATACTACTATTACGGCTTAATGCGAGTCTTTCTTGGCCAACTTCACGAAAATATGAGCCGTCAATCAGGTTTATATCTTGCAGGAAGTTCCATGTACATTGTGCATGCAATATTGTATGCAATAGCAAAGTATCAATCGAGACTTAGTAAATAACTGTGAATGTACATTAACTGCTCTGGTATAACACAGTGCTGGACTTCTTTCTGGTACGCGTGTACTCTTCTCGTATCAGGAAGAATTTCTATTATTTCTAAATTAAAAAAAATACTTATAAATTGTTCCTTCTCCTAACGGTTACCGGTTCTGTATTGTAGGTGCCAACCATATGTTGCAATACTCGTAAACAAGGGACGCATCTCGTACTTTGAACTTGTACTGAATACTGGTACAAAAAGAAGTGACATGAACAACTATGAACTATGAACTGACTTGTGCCTACTATCGGTACTTTTTTAAACAGACATGGTGACCTTATATTAGGTTATTTAGAAAATATTAGGCGATGGTCTAAATGGCAGTGCCGCTTGTCGTGACTATGACGACTGAAGGTGAAAAGAGCAAAATAGTAGAACAATTGGAAAATTGTGTGCCAGTGAACAGCCAGACCGTTGGATTAATCTTCAAATCTGGAAATCTAACAGTAGTATCAAATCTATCAACTTGAATCAAAATAAATCACAAGAGTAATCAATAGAACACAAAAGGTGTCACATTATAAAGGTACACCAATTACTTGTAACACAAATGGACACACTTAGAGAACTAGTCGTGTCAGTGTACGCTGCGGTAAGTCTCCTCTAGCTGTGACTGCGATGTTATTGTATACAGTACATTTTACAAAACATTCTAATCTTTCTTTTCGATATTAAAGCCTTCGCCAATCAAAGCCTTTAATGCAGTTCCTCGTTTCGGACACAGTAGTGATATCACAGCTGTTTATGATGATAATGGTCTCAATATTGTCCTACTTCAGGATTACGCGAGAGGAACGGTGTTTGTCGGCGGATTTTGCCTTGCTGCTTTCCTTGTCTGGATTCTCGCCCTCCTTGTTCTCAAATGTATGGGAAGGAGGGCAGGAATTGCTGCAGGCCATCCTTTTGTAGAGAACAGTTATACGAGAGAAACTCCAAGGAAACATACAGCGTTCAGAATTTTCATGCTAATGTCAACAATTACGATTTCGATCTCTGGAATCATCTTTCTCGTGAAAGGAGCACAAAGTGTAGGCAATGTCTTTGATGATATTCGTGATGGTGCGACTGGGCTCTCAGAGATAGCTGATTTGATCGTCGAATCAGCCGACAAGGTTATTGCATTTGGGGAGAATACTGTAGGTCTCAAGGATGATATGATTACTGAGCTTGATCAACAAATTTGTCCACCAGATGGCTCAGGAGGCGCCGCTGATCAATTTGATAGTGCAGTAGCACAGGTGGTCGGTATTCTTGGTCAACTTCAGGATTTTTCCAATGGAGATTTGACGCAGCTCAGGGATACTTTTTCAATGGAGTTTACTTCTGTAACAAACGATCTCTACTACGGCTCAGAGAGCGGAGAAAAGTATGCAGAGCCCATGTGGGTTGCGATTCCTATCATCATATTTGGTATAATTCTTTTTGTCGGTGCTTACTTAGCGTGGCAGGGTCCATACATCAGGCCTTACTTCGCAATACAGACATGGTGTATCGTTCCAATCTTCTCGGTTGTCGTGATTCTTATGGCCGTTGTTTTGGCGGTAACAGGAACTGTGCTCGTGGCAAATTCTGATGTCTGCCTTGGTGGAGAAAGTAAAACACCTGAGGGTTTCATTGAGATAATTCTTCAAAAGGCAGGTCTTGAGGGGGATGCAATCGAAGCGAGTAATTACTACATTGTCAATGTGAGTTCATTCGTATCATCGTCACTTGCTCATAAATATCAACTCAATGCTCACAACGATTCGTTTTTGTCCGTAGAGCTGCACTGGTGAATACTCTAGGAAGGTTGAGGTTGAAAAGTTGTTGACGGAATTGAATGAGGGTATAGATGGTATTGGATCGCTCAAGACAATGCTTGAGAGTGATCCAGATACCATCCGTAATGTTTGCGGTATGTCAGTGGCAAGATTTAACGAGCTTACTGTACTTATTAACGAGTCTTTAGATGCGTTTACTGAATTCGGAGGAATTACGAACGAGGCGGCTGGTGTACTGGAGTGCTCAAGGATTAATGGTATCTTCGTTGATTTCTATCATGATGCGCTTTGCACCAATGCCCCCTACTCATTAATGTGGGTCTTCGCTACCATGATGGCAGTGTATGGTCTTGGAATGGCAATTATTTTGTTTCGCGGTGCTCTGTTGCCGACTGAGAAAATGTACGATGGAAGAGATTATGACAGGGATCAAAAAGACGAATACAATGATGAAAAGATAGATGCAAATCAAGACCAATCGTACTCCGGCAGAGGTGCGAGTGAAACGGACGACGCATCTCAAATTCAGGACAATGATGATAAATTGGCTGGAACTCCGGCAATTTTGTACGATGATAACGAAGCTACTCAAGTACGCGGATATGATTTCGAGAATGAGGAAGGAATCATCACTTATGAAGAAGACAACGATGGACTTTCCTACGACAATAACGTCAAGAGATAGACTGAACCTACCTCAGCAAAAGTAACGTATATTTGGAACAAATAGTGGGAATGTCATTCTAAATAAAGTAAAATGTGTTTTTAAAGTTAAAAGTATCAAGATTGATTTGTAACTGCATTTCCAATGACGTTCCTTTTAATGTTCGGGGTTGCAGTCATATTCTGCGTGATTTTGTTCTCTCTGTGCTCCTCAACCTGATTAAATTTGAGTTGTCTGTTTTCTTTCTGTATCTCTTCATTCAACTCGTTTTCAGCCATTATTTGGGTCCTCATTAACCAAGCCTCCATGGTATCTGCATCTCCAAATGCTGCAAGCAATGGAGCAAATAAACCTTGAACTTCATGAGGTGTCAAGTCAAAGACTGCGTCGGCACCTCTAACGATTAGCGCCCTCTCTCCAACAAAATAAAGAACTTCAAACGCAACAGAGCGAAATGACTTTCTTGCACGGCGAGGCACTTGCCACTTATCAGCTGTTAGTTTGAGGCTATCAATGGTGACTGAAAGAGTATTGTTCTTAATTTCAACGTGACTTTGGTAACCCGCAATCTCGTGTGCGATGATCTCAGAAAACCGTTCTTGGACTAGGACTCGAAGAGCAAACGAAGGTTTCTTCTCTACTCCATGAGCAGTATTGTAATGCCGTGTAGATTTTAGACTCAAATACGGATCCGATTTTGCGGTAGCTACAGCTGGCGAGTCTGGGTCTTCAAATCGTCGAGGGGTTGCCATATTATGCTGCACGGCACTAATGACATCCCTCATGGACTTCATGGACTCGCCCGACATTTCCTCATCCCCGCGATGTGCACCTTTGCTATTGACTAGGATGTTTTCTCTACGTTCTCCGATAGAACCATCATCGTAACCTTCTGTTGAATCATGGGCTAGAATTGCCGTTGGTGACAGCGATGCAAATCCTTTTGGTTTGCGACGTTGTGTTTTGCTACCCAAATGACTTAAATGATTGGAACCATCCTGCGCTGGGAAACGCCCCGCCTCGTCTTCCTCCAAGTCAAATCCACCCGATGTTACACGTGCCATTGCCGCGGCTCTCTCTTGCTCCTCTGCCTCTTTCACTCGCTTGATACGGAGGCGAAGTTTGTTTTCAATACGTTTCACATTCCTTCCACTAATGTCGATGTACAAGTGTGCAACGCTACCAAGGTAAAGACTTAGGAATCCAACAGAGAATGGGAGCCAAAAGATACAGAACCAAGTGCTTGGTAGCTTTGAAGGGTAATAGTCTCCAAAGCTGAACATCAGTGATAATAGAAAAACTTGTCAGTAATGGTTGCAAATTGTACAGTCAGGCCACTATCGATGCTTCGACATACTTACCCAACAGTCGTCATAGACACAACTGCAAAGTAAATGGACTCATGCACATCCCATCCCTGTATACTCCCAACTACAATTGCACCCAGAGCAATCAAAATCGAAAATGGAACAAGGACGACAATCAATTGCCCTGCGGGATTATTCTTGATATAAGACTGTACCCAATTTAAAAACTTGAGCCCGACATCAAAGACCTTATCTCCCGCACTAATTTTCATTTCCTCCTCTGATTCCACACTTCTGGGCATTTCACCCACCATTGTAGCTTCGAGATCTTCGGCATTTTTTACAGTCTGCTTATGTTTTTTGATAAACTTCTTGCTATCTCGTTCATACTGAGCCCACGTAATTTCTAGCACGAGCCACTGATACAATTGTGCGACAAGAATGGTCAACATTGCAATTCCTATAAAGATATAAAAAGAGATAAAGATCAACACGACGGGTTTGCGGGGAATGATGTGATTTCCTGAAAAATCAAAAAATGAAAGTGGAAAGAGTGAGATGAACAGCTTTACAGTAACCAAGGTATCGGGTGCATCCATGTGTATTCAAAAATAAAGAGGAATCTGAACGTACCATATCCCACTGTCGTAATGGTGTAAACAGAAAACAGCAGCGATTCGGCCAAAGTCCAATCGGTCGTAATTTCAAAGAAGATGGTCCCGCACATGAGAAATACGAAAAAGAACCAGGCGGACAGTCCTGCATTTTGCCTGACAGAAATATAACGAGCATTCCATCCAATTTCCCTCTGTAGCAAAGCACGTTCGTAATCAGCATCAAGTTTTTGGATGGTATCAAGGTCGACGCTGGTGAGAAATGTTTCCCGTGCAGTTGAT
>Ga0209712_10003641_pt1 | contig 12449 bp, 15 predicted proteins | sample ArcOceMetagenome_FD_187443 | JGI IMG/M metagenome (GOLD analysis project Ga0209712, IMG submission 187443) | Marine eukaryotic phytoplankton communities from Arctic Ocean - Arctic Ocean - Greenland ARC118M Metagenome (SPAdes) (version 2) | ecosystem: Environmental > Aquatic > Marine > Oceanic...
ACCCATCCTAATTCCACCACTGTGAGTACTACATGTAGTTGATAGTTGAGTGAGCCAGGTTGCGGCAGAAATAGCAGTATCTTCTTCGAATTACTAAGCTGCAATGTTGCTCTTTCGCAGGTCAATGACATTCCAACATTGGTTGAAATGAATTGTGAGGGTTGTGAATAGACCTTAAGCAATCATGCATGGCTGGCTTTTTGTTATCAGGCAAATGTTGTCAGAAACTCATAGAATCGTCTATAGCCAAACAAACCATGATCGCAGACCAAAGTACTTTTCCTAATCTCCCACAGTAACAACGATGACAGGAGGAACGAAGATGCTATTCAAAACGAAATAATCTGTCTCGCTATTCAATACTTGACCTCGACCAGGAAGGCAGCGAAACTCCTGACAAAAGCCCACTGCCGAAAACCTCGACCATCTCGACAGCAAACTCGTCCGACTTATCAAATCAATTACGCTACGTAGAATGGCCTACAAGATCATCATGAATTTTACTACTGCATTTTTCGTTGCTCTTTTTATTCTTGTCGTCTTTTCCCTCTTGCAAGATGAGCTTTCATTCGTTTGATAGAAATGACCCTTCGATCATTGATAATTAACCAGGATGATAATGAAACTTGAATTTTTCTAAATTGAATTCTCGTCTGTATATCAAATGTGTTTGAACTTCTTGGCAGGGAAGCACAATCGTCACCATGCCGACGCGACATTCATTCCCAGCCGTGAGTTATTGGGAAAGCAAGATTGATTCAATTCCTTCTTTCAATTCCTTTTTATTCCATCTATTTCTTGAGCTCCTAGGAGGAATTCGAAGAGGAAATCAATTCAGCCCATCTCACATCTCACTGTGCATGTGTATTCGTTATTTCTGCAAAACTTCTACTTGAATATAAACTTCTACTTGAATATATCACAGCTACAGCATCTTCAGGAATATCTAGCTGGCAAATAGCCTTTGATGCACAAGAAGCTGGCATCTTCAATCTGGTATACTACAGTACTACTGCGGGTCTATTATAATTGTAAGAACAAGTCGCGCAGGCATAGTATCTGCATTGGATCGCGGTGTATGCATTGCGAGGGTGAAACATTTAACTATGACAAAGTCAATACTATACGCATAGAATATTTTGATTTCAATATATTCGAATGTTTGAACGCACGAAGGGATAATTTGTGTTTTTATTAAGCAAGCTATTTGCTACTAAAAAGGAACGAATGCAATACTATCGACCGCACATTTATGCATTCAATACATCAATAATTCGTTTACAATTCTACGTGTAGCATATGAATATTTCTTCATTTATTTTGCACCCCGTTTTGCTGCAGCCTCGAAATCTTCAGCGGCAGTGTAGTCAACTCCTCACTAAATAGGTCTCGGGCAATATCTGGACTAAATGTAAAAGTATCCATTCCACATGCCATCAGATCCCCCATGCTCTTTTCATCTCTGATACTAGCAATAAGGATTCTTGTTGGGCTTCCCATGCCATCCACAATTGCCTGCATTTTTTTCGCTCAGACATTCCATCTTTGCCTGCATCAGTCATTCTGCCAAGATAAGGAGCTGCGAAAAAGTGTTCTCATAAATGTTTTCAAGCTTGCATTGAAATGAAAGTTCACCATGATAGTGTACTCTAGTACCCACACTTCTCACTTTACTTATCCACATATTCTGCTCCCAACCCAGCAGCAATGACGACTTGGTAAAAAGAAGAATAACACACCGTCAAGCAAACCCGAACTCCTGAATCAACCAATTTAGAGGCAGCCTTTGTACCCTCAAATGTTGCTGAAACCTTGATCACGACCCTTTCTCTATAAACCTCTGAAAAATTCATCCAATTGTGTACATATCTTCTGCATCCCCACGCCTGGGACATGAATTCATCACAGCCAACCATAGAAAACGCTTTAGTTGCGAGAGATCGAACCGATTCAATGCTGCAATCGTGTCCTGCTCGTTCAAGCAATGTGGGGTTGGTTATAATGCCATGAAATATTCCAAGGAGATTCCTACTCTGATGTAACCGCTGTGTCAAGGAAGAGTCGGTTCGTCCCTCTAAATGGGGGAACAGAGGGCACAAACGGAAGTATTGCAATGGTGAATAAAGTAACTACACGTAGAGTAGATAGAAGCATTGTTGGTGTGCAAAAACTTCTGGCTGTTAGAGTAAGTAATTGGTGAAACTGTTAATCCTGGTCTATGATACCATCGATAGTACATAGGATCTTGAACGGCTTTTCATGTTTTTATTTGCCCCGACCCCACTTGTCTTTCACTTCGAACAAAATGGAAAGTGAGGCCACTCAGAGACAGCAGGTTGGTGGGAAAGACTGAACCTTTCCCTCTTCTCTTCTCTTGGCAACACCGTGGACAAAATCAATAGAAGAAACCAGAGCAAAGCGTTCAACAAACAGATGAACAAGTCCATCCTCTCGCAAAGAAGGGCTGACGCTAGACTTGGAACTTTGCTACAGGTTGCTACAGTATTTGAGGAAACTCTCGGTACTGAAGAACGCACGGCCGCGATTAGAGCTGAATTGGATATTTCAGACAGTATGGTTGTAGATAAGTTTGAACTTGAAAGTGCTTTTGAGAAAAGACAGAAATCAAGTTGGAACTCCATGAAAGAAGTGAGACACGTACAGGTTTTAAACTTCGTGGGCTAGGAAGTATTCCTAGTGGACGTAAGGCGGCTCAGTTGCGAAGAAGGGAGCTGCAAAAGCCAAGTTCACTGTCCCAATTCCTCCTCCATCCGCGTCTGGAGATCACCTCTTGTCTTTGAGCATTTCATCGTCTGCTTCCGGCTCTGGTATCAGAAGCCATGTTGTCACTCTTAGTGTCAAGGCTTCAGGAAGAAAAGGACTGGAGTTACCGGATACCTTGACGTACTCACGTAAATAGTGCTTCGATATCTTCAAGATCTGTGAGATCTGCTGAAATTCTACAGCAGACCAAGTCGAAGATGGATGCAAGCCGCAAGCTGAAATCCCTCTTCGGAAAACTCGGGCAATAACTTTTACATTGACGGAGAGGAAATTCATTCGGCCTTCTTTCCAAGATGAACTAGGAATGCACCGATGGGTGCAAATCACGGAGGAACGAGATGCCAACAATTTGGTATTTATTATTTTTTGGAAAAATATACATTACTGTAGTGGCGGTCCCCTGATTTTACGTTTCTTCCTCAGAATTTCGTTTTGTCCTTCTAATCCCGCCGCCATGACCATTTCCTTCGTTGCTTTGTTTTGGCTGCTCTTTCACCTGAGCATGAGTTTGCGTATGGGTCTCTTGTGTCTTTTCCTCTTCTCGGTCCTTATTTTCTTCAAATAGTTTAGATTCTCTCTATGATCATCGGCAGCCTTCACAACTGTGGGAGCTGGATCCCTTATCCGATCGTCATCGTAGCTCCCCCCTTCAGTTCCTAACGAGATTCATATAAATCTTCATATGCATCTCTTACAGTTTTTCCCAAATTCTCTGCTTAATTCTTCCACATCTTGGCTCCGTACTTGATTAACAGGCATGGTATTCACATCATCCACTGAAGAAACAACCCTGTGCTCTTTCACAGTAGCAGGAGCCGGATCTTTCCTAATTCTTCTCAGTTCCAGTATAGCCATATCTAAATCCTGCAACTGTAAATGCCAATGTCTAGAATTGATCATAGCAAACGCCCAACCCTCTTCATCCAGCTCATCCTACTCTCCCACGAACGATGCAAAAATATCTTCATGCTCAATGACCGACACATCCATGATTCCATCATCACCATCCCCATAACATCTCTTTTGTCCCCTTGAGAAGTTTCATCTGCAGTATGTTCTGCTCTAATTATTGTCTTAATTCCCCGGTCACCGAATAAGTTCTACGCAATGTATCATCGTGTGATGTGTGGCATGAGCATTTGAGATATACTATCTTCTGTTGCAATGGCTTTGAGCACATTGCCAGTTCCTGTCTATGGATGGAATGAAATCGACAAGTCTTTGTCTATCATGGATGGATTTAATTCCGTGAATACCCAAAGAACAACCGGCACTTGCACGGCCCAAGGATTCATCTTCTTATTTGGGGCATTCGCGGCTTGTACCTAAATGTGACTCTCTGTTTATTTTATCTTTGCGCAATTGCATTCAGACTGAAAGAGTCAAAGATGAAACATAAAGTAGAACCGTTCTTACACGGCATTCCAATCCTCGTGGCTCTTTTGATTGCAGTGCCTCCCATTTTCCCATCAAATGCACAATCCTAATGGTCCTGGCGATGCATGGTGCAATCTGAGAGTAAGTGTCAAAAGTGTTAGATTTGCAAACAATAAATGACTGCAGTTACTGTTCCTGGTCTCGTCACTCATCAAATATATTTGCTACCCTCGTTACTGCGATAATGTTGATGTTCCTTGCGAGGGAGGCAGCCCTGAACCTTTCACATGTTTCTTATATCTTGTCTTTGGAATATTTGGATGTTGTCTGATTTTCTTTATCATAGCTTATTCTGCAATTGCAATCAGCTGGTGGATGCACCAAAGGAACAAATGCCGTGTTTGTGGAGTGAAGAGAAAATTAGGGAGGAGTTCAGTTTGGCGAATATGGATGTCTCAAGCATAGGAACACATCCAAGTGGGCAAACCGAGTTCTCAGGCGAGGTGCCAATGTTGACAAGGATACAAGAAGAGCTTTATCTGAGCAAGTGCGCATTTGAAATTGGTGAGGAGTTGAAGAAGAAGATGCAAGGCAATTTTAGTGACAGCGAAGACGACGATGGTAATCTATTGGAACAAGCGCGGACCCTCCTCGCCGAAACAGAGCAGGATGAGGGTAACGAAAAGAAGAAAGGTTTATTTCAGCTAGACTTCATGAAGAAAGGCTTGGAGGCGCAACGCGAGCGAGCTTAACTAGAGGCTCGCGAACTCCTTAAGGAGCTTGAAGCTTATGAAGACATTGACAGTGATGCTGATCAAGGGATGCCGAAGGAGGGTGGAGAATACGAGGGGCTGAAGAAAAGAAAGAAAGCAGCATCTTCCTATGGAAAAGGTGTTACCAAAAGTCAAGCTCATTGCAACATCGTTAGAATTCGGCGACTCAAATTCGGTTTCTGCTAGTGGTGCCATTGACTTGGATATTGAGGAGAGACTGGTAAAGTTAAAATCTTCTCGGCCCGGGGATGCATCAGATGCCAAACTTACCACTATCGATGTGGAGAAGATGAAGGATACAGACGGCGGGCGCGCGTCCACTAATGGCATCCGAGACTCTGAAGCCAATGAGAGTCCAACTCCAGAGGGAGAATCTAATCACTGGATGCATTCATCTTCAGACAAAAACAAGCCTTCACAGGAAAGTAGTGTACCTGCAGGGGAAGAACGCAAGAAATCCCTTCCGTCTGTGTCTAAGCAATGCGTAATCAATGTTGCCGATGCTATCAATGTTCTCTCAGGTGATGTCGAAGAAGGCATTAAAGAAAAGACCACTCTTCTGACAAAGACGGAAAATTATCTCGGCGTCGAGAGTGCACAGAAAATTGCGTCGTGAGACTACGAGCTTCGAAGCACGAGGAGGCGGACGAAGAGACGGACTTTTGTCGAAAACGAAGTGGAGATTTCTTCGGAGATCCACCTCTTCTGAACATTTTGCGTTCGTCAATTGGTGGCAGCGAGCCTGTCTCTTGATTTCGCGACATATCAGTAGAGAACGCTCCATCAACGACGTGGTTATTTTCTGTTCCAGATAAGGCACTCACATTGTCGTAGATACTCAAATTGCCATTAGAACTCACATTCGAATTGCCATTAGAACTAATATTGTCGAAAAAATGAGATCCCTGCCCTTGGATGGTTGGACAACAGAGACTGACAGCATTCTCGCCCTCAATCCCTCTTCCTTGCCAAGAAAGAGTCCAACTATTATTGAACAAATTGATTTGCCACTATCTGGATTCGAAGTTGATGGTTCACAACTTTGCTCGAGATAAAAATGATAAAGTTGAAAAAGTCTTGCATAGGTTGAAATATAAGTTTAAGCTAGAGTGATAGAGGGAGGGTGGTGATGTTGGGAATTGCTTCCGTCGTTTCAAATGCCAATGTGAAAACCATTTTCAGTATGTTTTATGCTAGAGATTGGTACATCACAATTATAATTGCTTTGCTTCTTTTCGCAGCTTTTTTCTCCTTCGTATCGTTTTGTTGATCAGGATCATTGCCCTCCACTTCAACATACCGAGACGCATAATCATCAATGGAATCACCATTGATGGACCGCGACCTACGAAGTGGAAGATACGGATATTAGGCGAAGCATCGGGATCATCAACTCCTTTTGGGACAGGAAGAAATAATACAATTGATGTAAAACCAAAGGGGACTCAACCGCCCCAGACTGACATGGTACAATACAGCCACAACCAAGAGTGCAATTTCATAATAACTCGTGCTCTCATTTCTTTCTTTAATCAAACAGAGAAAGAGAATGATTCAACTACTGGTATTGTTACAGCTATGCATGGTTTGGCAATTTCAAATTGGCAACATGCAAACATTACGGTCTTCTATCTCAGGAAAACTCCTGAAGGTAAGCAATGGTCATGAAGGAGTTTTTACTAGAAATCATTTAGCAAATGATTCTGAGGAGAATGGGTCTAGCTACCAATGGATTGGAAGAAGCGGCAGCTACTTAGATGAGAGAGGCCCCACTCCTCCTACTACCGAAGGCCGCACCAATCAAGTAATGTTCACGAACTACGACCGGAAGGAGATAAGGTCTCTTGCAGTGGTTGCTCATTCTAATTGTAAGTAAATTTGCAATCAAGAGCACAGTTTCTGTATTCACTTGGACTTTCATTTTTAGCTTTAGGAGACTTCCAACATCAGCACCAACGACACCCTACAATTCACAGGATAGTGTGATTACGCTCAAACGTCCAATTCTACTTTTATTTTCTGGTGCATATGAAGCAGAGTTCAAATAGCGGAGAGGAATTGTAAATTGTGCTTCGACAGAGCAGAAACTTCACCACAACTCTAACCAACACTATACATTAGCTTATTTGCTTTTTATGTGCACCCTCTCTTCAACTGCTTTGGATGATGCGAACTGAAAAGCCTATTCAAAACTTGGACCATTTAGTTCTGCGGGATCGACATCAAAAACACACTCTACATTCTCACACCAACCACAAAATGCTTCCCAGTGGTGGTCATTGCCCAATGTGTCCATATCACCGAACACAACCAAGCCCACCTTAGCCCTGGTAAGAGCTACGTTCATTCTTCTCCAGTCTGTAAGGAACCCAACATTGCCCTTTCTGTTGGATCGAACGGTGGAAAAGAAAATGAGATCGCGCTCGCGGCCCTGGTAGGCGTCAATAGAGTTTATCTCTAAATCAATCGGATTCTTTTGCATCAGATCTCGAAATTCTGGATCCGATGCAATCATAGATTTTAGCAGTATGACTTGACCAGAATAAGGAGTAATGACTCCAATCGTCCCATCAAATGGAGTGCTGCCCCCCACCCGATTTTTCATGAACTCCTTCAGCATATCTACGAGTTGAGCAGCCTCTGCCTCGTTGGTGTAGCTCGAGCTCTGCAACGAGGGATCGATGTCACTTAGCAAGATGCCAGTGGAAGTGGCAGGATCACCTCTTCTCTCATTCTGGGACCCTGCAATATTGACAAAACGCACAGATGCTTGTCCTCTCTCCAGGGGCAGGATATTTTCTAGTTCTTGAGGCACAGGGCGTTGACTCGTCAAAAATTTGGGTGTGGAAAGCATGCTATCATAAAATACAGCAGAGGAAAATGCTGCAATGGAAGGATGCATTCTGTACTGAACGGAAAGTAAAAGCGATCCAGAGTATCGTTTGCGGTAAGAAACATTTGAGTCGGAGCCACTACCTCCTTTATGCCGAACTAAAGACGCAGCTTGCCTTGTCAACTTCAGATTCAAGTACAAATCATCACGAGGTGATTTGTCTACCTGAGCAGTAACAATGACTGGCTGAGGAAGAGCCATCGACAGCCTGCTCATCAACGAAACAGACAAAGGTGATTCACCAATTCCAGAATCGTCACTGACTACCGTTGGGGGTAACTGGCATGGGTCGCCTAGCATAACAAGAGAGCGACAACTATTGGTTGAAAATACAGGAATCAACGATCCCGGCTCAACACTTTGACATGCTTCATCAACAATGACAAATGGCAAACTTAGAGGCGGGAGGCCATCAGGAGCAAACATTGCAACATCATTAATTTTTGCTTCTTTCTCATCTTCGCCTACCAGCATTCCGCATGCAGCCAAAAGACGCGAATCTGCAGCACCGATTGAAGTAGATACAATGACATCGGCCTCTCTCATTGCCTTTGTCGCTGCCACATTGCAGGCCTCAATGGACGCTTTCACAGCGGCAGTAGCCAGATCGCGTTTGTTCCTTTCACTGGCAATGTCGAGTTTGCTCCGTCCGCTTCCCTTCTTCCCTGAAGTTCCTTTCAAGTTCGATGTTGCTTTGGTAGCGTCCTCGAGTGCTTTCTTCGCATGCGGATCTCTCGCAATTGCCGCGTCAAGTGTGTAATCCCATAATCCTTTTGTTACAGCAGATGCCTTTCCAACTCTCACTACCTTTAGACCTAGGCGTATGAGCTGTTCTGCTAAGTTATCAGCACCAACATTACTGAACGCAGTAGTAAGAACCTTGCTGTGCTTTGGTATATTGGTTGAGGTTCGGCATTGATGAACGAAACCAAATGCGATGGCAGCAGCAACAGTAGTCTTTCCAGTTCCTGGAAACAAAATTAGTATAATTGTAAAGAGAAAGAACGCATTCTCGTTACTAAGTGCATGCTCTTACCTGGAGGACCCTGAATCATGGTGAGCTTTCTTGTCAGTGCTGCGCCAATAGCGGATAATTGAGGGCCGTTGAATGGAGAAAATAGCTGCTGAGGGTTTGACTGAAAATAACCCAAAACCTGGTTGGTAAGCTTGGCAGAATCTTGAAACGGTGGTTTTGCGATATGCTTAGCCTAACAACAATTATTGGAAGAGTGAGTCCAAAATTTCAATGCGCATGTCATATGGTAGCAACAGCAAGACTACTTACAAGATCATTCAACTTTGCGGCATCCAAATCCCCATACATTGGACTTTCTTTATTACTGAAAGCAAACGAGTTGAGAATAGTTTGACGAATGACACCATCTACCGATCTGCGATGGCTCGCATCTTTGCGATCTGCTTCTTTCAAGAGTGCAATTTCTTCTTTAGTTTTTTTCGGAGGGATTGTGGTTAGCTGCCCGATGGCCTCTACCATCCTATTGTAAGGAACGTTGGAAAAATATCGGTCCATACGCAATCTTAAGTTTGGATCCCCCTTCCCGGCAGGTCCAAAATTGTTCGGGGCTGGGCCAAACGTAGCTTCAAATCTGCCTCCCTGTATCGCAACATCGACATACGTAGGCCCAGTCCCCAAAACTCTAGCCTCGATTGAGGTTGCGTCTTTGTTGGTTGGAATACTCGAACCACCGAAAAAATCACCAACCCCAGCTGGTTGCAAGGTGAGCATCACAACATCATTTTGCGAAAATTTACTGTTTTGAGGAAGACCCTGCCTGCCACTATCCTCCGTCTCTTTGTCCAAAGAGAAGGTCGATTTAGCATCCTTTGCCTTCACTAGTCTATACACTTCATCGGAAAAAATGTTTCCCCTTCTTTCAGGGTACATGTCAAATAAAGCATGCCCGGAAGATTCTAGCAAAAGGGAATGCATAGAGTCTGCAGCTGCAGAGTCGATTCTATCTCTTACAACAGATTCCTAGAACGACAACAGAAGGGTGATTGCGTGAGCTTGCTTGTTCTGAAGCATTATGTGTCATTGCTTTTGGCGCGCAGAACAACAGCTGCCAGAATTTTATAAAATTCTGCTGTATTCGTCTGTGTTCTTGTTAATTGAAAAACTTACCTCGGCAAGGAACTCTTTAGTCAGCAATTCTAGGAACTGACCGTGATACGATGCGAGGTTGCTATAGACTGCCGAGCGCTTGCGTGACCTGCCACGTCCGCCTAGTCTAGCCGTAGATTCAAACTCATTCATGACTACGACAGTCTTGTGTTGCCATTGACCTGTAGTCATTGGCGTCAAAGGAGAAGTTCCAGGCCTTAGTGCTATGGTTTCTGTAAACGACTCAGTATCATGGCTCTTCTGCATTCTACGGGTTCGCTTGTCAGATGCTTTTTGCTTTCTCATCGTGATCGAAGTGGAATGTACGGTGGTGTCATGATGGTGAACTTTGTTTCCTATGAATCTGGACTGGGGCGAGAAAGACAGCGCATTTGCCTGCAGCACCAATGAAGCGAGGCAAACTGAATAGATAATCATAGTTTGTTAAAAGAAGATTATAGTTTCGAGATTCGAGGTCTTGTCGTCTACGTAGGGAGTGCGAATACAAACAACACAATGGTGAAGTGTGTAGTGTGACAGATTCGTGAAAGAAGGATGTTCGAATGTGGAATGTGGATCGATGCAGAATTTTGGCAAGCAAGCGAAGGGCGACGAACGAATGAGAAGAATGAAGAGGGAGAAACCAAAAGAACCGCTGAGATGAATGGCGTCAACGCCGGGCTAGTACTTCAACGAAAAGTCCACAGAATTTTATGGTCACATTTTGAATTTTGGAATTTCTAATAAGTTAGGAATTTGGTCGGTTCTATAACTGTTCTATTAATATTATACCAAGCGGTTCTAGAGTTTAAGGTTATTTATAACTTGTTCTTTTTTTATTTATAAACAGTAGTTGATGCATTAATAAATAAAATCCTCATGAAGCATTTGGCAAGCAGAGTGAACATGACATATTTTCAAATATACATCTGACGATACCATTACTAAACGCAGTGCTAATAAAGTTTACTATCGTTATTAAAAAGTATTATCAACCAAAATGCTAATACTATCTTATCACTAAACTGAATCTATGATCCCGTTTCCGCCATGGTATCATAGATAATTGACAGATAAATTGACTCATCAAAGAATGTCCTTTATTTTAATTTTATACAGAGGGCTCAGCTTCTTCATTGTTAATATTCAAGCGTTCTTCTTCAGACTTCACAAAATCGCTAAGGCGAGGCGCGAGGAAGGATCCAATTACAAGCTGCATTGGATGCCAAACCAATAAAGGCAGAGTATAGAAACCGACCAAAGGATTGTCTTCGTAGATTGCATTAATGAGGGGTACTCCCATTGCCACACTTTTATGAGTGCATCCAAAAAGCCCCATAACACGAAGTTTTGGTTGGTTTGGAAAGAGTAATTTCAGCCCGAACCACGCCAACGTCATCATGGATAACAAGAGTACAAACACAAATGCAATCATAATGAAGGCGTCCCCAGCCGTCGTATCTATTTCTCTGGAAAAAGTTTTGCAAAATACCGTGTAGACGATGAAAATAAGGCAATATTCTTGCGCCTTTGAGAACTTTGCCTTGTTTGTCTTTACAAAGTTGACAGTTTTTGGACTGAACTTGTGAATAAGCTGACCGACAGCAAGCGGTAAGACGACCTTCATACCAAGCTTGAAGAACACCGTGCCTAAGTCCACTGCCCCCTGTACACCTAAATACATTAAAATGAGTGCGGGTGACAAGAAAACTCCAGTTAAGTTTCCAAATGCAGCATTGAAAATAGCTGCGGCTTCATCTCCGTTGGCACTGTTGGTAAGAACCAAAACCATGTTTATTGTGATTGGTACGCAAGCAGAAATAACCATTCCGTCTGCCAAACTTCTGTTTAGAACTCCAAGGTGAAGCACAAGTCGAGAGAAACCATACACGACCGACGACACTACCAAAAAATTGAAGCACTGGACGAATAGATTGAATCTGAAACTCTGAAATGCTTTGCTCAGTTCTTCTGACTTGATTTTGATTCCAGATAATAGGAATATTAAAACCACAGCTATCCATGTTGCAGTCACTTTCGGGGCAAGATATTTTGCACCAAGAGGAGGGTAAGCATAGGCAAGGAGAATTGCCGTGAGAAGAAGAAGGAGGAAAGAATTCTTTGTGTAGAGGTTCCATACGCATGCTGCAAATGCCCTAATACCTGCTGGAGGTTCAGGCTCGTCTTCTTTTTCGTCATTTGATTCTCCTGTTTCACCTGGCTTGACTAATTCCATTAGCTCTGCTGACACAACAGGAGCTTGAATTTGCTCTGTTGACACAACAGGAGCTTCTACTTCTGGTGATGCATCATGTTCAATGTCGTCTTGTACAGATTCATCAAAAGGCTGCTCTGCTTCTTCACCATCCTGTACAGTTTTGACTAGCATATCATTTGTGTCCTCTTTGGACGTCATTTCGAAGAGTTTTTAGTATCTGCGTTGATGTACACCTACTGTTGTATTGTGTTACTATGTAGAATGATTGCCATGATGAACAAG
>Ga0209712_10003642_pt1 | contig 12449 bp, 10 predicted proteins | sample ArcOceMetagenome_FD_187443 | JGI IMG/M metagenome (GOLD analysis project Ga0209712, IMG submission 187443) | Marine eukaryotic phytoplankton communities from Arctic Ocean - Arctic Ocean - Greenland ARC118M Metagenome (SPAdes) (version 2) | ecosystem: Environmental > Aquatic > Marine > Oceanic...
AACGGGTGTCAAACGAGTTTTGTTTGCTAGGTAGGATGCAACAAAGACGGTTATCCATATCAGTGCCAGAACTGCAATATCGTGCATAATAATCTCCAGTGGCTAAATGTTATACCAATTCATCCTAACCATTGCCCACTCAGAGTGTCTCCAGCGTCTTTCAATTGAGACGCAGTCATGCAGTAATAGTAATACCCTTTCAAATAGCTGCAACGAAGAGTGAAAGTCGCTGCTGTACTCCCTTCGGGCGACATTTAAAAGCACAAACCCTGCGTTGCGTGAACTCAAAATAGGTCTACTATTCTTTCATTCAAGCGCCTTGATTAAGTGCTTTTAAATCTCACTGAGTGAGCAGCTGTTAGGGTGAATTAGTATTAAACATACCCCTGTGAATTATTACAATATTGATTCTGATCAGTACTATTGCCATTAATCTTTCATAAGATTTGAATAGGACAGTTCGATCTATGGGGTCATCCACTCTATCGGGAAATTATCTTTAACCAACTGATTAATACTCACATTTAAAATATTGTATTGTTCACCAACATTTTCGGCAAATTTTGATGGTAAATAACTGCGAGCTATTATCATTGAATTGGGGTATTTGTTTTTTAGCCACAAAGAGGTTCTAAAGTTATCTTCCACAGAATCTGTGCATAAAATGATAATCGGTTGAGTGTCAGACAAATTCACTTTGGAACGTAATTGTTGCCACACTTCTGGATGGGAGATGTTACCTTCAAATATTTCTCTGTTACAAAAATTGGCTAATTGGCGTTGTTCATCCACTACCTGAATACGCCGTTTGGCATCGATACCGATAATCGCAATAGTATCAATTTCTTTTTGTGCATAATGTTGTAGTTCTTCAAGTATTGTTTGACCAAACAAACCAAAACCGGCAATCACCACTACATCCTTGGGTACCGTTTCCACAAAATGCGAAATCAAATGTTCTTGCACTAAAGCCGAAGCGGCTAACTGGTATGCGTTAAAATTGATACATTGTTTAGCCACCTCAGAATCAGCCATCGAACGCATAAATCGAATACTATTACAGTGAATAATAATTTTGCCTTGTAATGAAGGCTGTAACTGCAATATTTTGTAGGCGGCTTCATAATTTTGAAAATTATCTTGACCAAGCAACAACACTTTTTTGGCCTTATGCAGAAATAATTTTGACAAAAAATAACTGCGGGTGATATCACCTGTAATCACAATAGCGTGATAACGGCGTTTTAATTCCTCTTCTCGTATCGGTGTGACGTCATCACATATAACCAGCACGGGAATCTTGGGTTGTAGCAGTCTAAGTTGCTTTAAATAGGTAATAGTCAGCTCGTCTGAACCTGAGACCACTATATGATTGCTGATCCTACGAAAACGCCATTTGTAAGGAGAGATAGTTTTAATTACCGCCTCGATAATGGTCGACGCAGCCAACATAGGTGAAGCAAAATAGCTCAACCACAACATCAAACGTGGCACTAAGGGGCCGTCAACAGGGGTGCCAATATCAAGACCGCCCATCACAAATAAACCTAAACTGTAATAGGCTTTAGTCAATATATCAGCAGTTTGAATGTCTGGCCGCTCAGACAACGACACCCCCATTATAAAAGCAAAAAAAGCACACAGAAAGAGAACAACAGCGGCGACCCATCGCCAACTAAATTTCAATGTTAGTAAAGACATACTGCTCACCTTTGAGGTTAAAATATAAATAGCGAACTAATTGCAGTAAATTTCCAACCCATAGAAAAGTAATAAACCGCAAATCACATGCTTGGATTCACTAAATAGTAATACAAGTGACTAAAATCAATCATCCCATAAATACCATGCATAGAAATATTCAGATACAAATGTCGGAGTTTAGGTTGAAATTTAAGTAATTAAAATACTAAAAGGAATTATTTAGCTACTTTAGAACAGGCATTAAATGGCGAGGAATGGGAGGACGGCGACTGATCGCTATCGGGCTATAATAAGATTCGAGGTAATCGAGGATCTTAGGTTCTTGTTCACCAAGCGGCCACAATCCTTGAGATTTTTGCATCCAATGGATAGTGGCTAGCCAGTTTTCACGTGTCATGCGATTTTGCGTCACCAGTTTGGCTGAATGACAAGCCGTACAATGAGCGCGGACAATTTCATAGTGCTGAGCAATAACAAACCCTGTAATGGGGTCGTACATTATTTTCTCTTCTGCCGTTACTGATAATGTGATTGAACTTGTCACAAGCACGATTAGTACAAATACTGTTATCCGCCAAATACTAGTTGAATCCACTCTAAACGACCTGCACTGCAATGCGATGGCAGGCATTATTTAGGTAACCTTTTGGATTCCATCCCGGTAGCAACATAGGTTGACTGATTCCATCATTATCCGTGGCTTTAGCCCACACTTCGTAATAACCTTTTTGTGGGAATAACAATGTGCTGTTCCAATGTTGCCAAGCATTACGGTTAACTGCTTTAGTTAACTTGGCGGGTTGCCAGGTTTGACCAAAATCTATTGACACTTCTACTTTATCGACCTGTTTATCACCCGCCCATGCGTGGCCGTTAACAGCTAATTTATTAACCAATAAATGTAATTCGCCTGATTTTGGGAAAGTGACTAAAGACTTCACTGGCATTGCATGAATGATACACATGTCTTCATCTGCAACTTTGGCTCCGGGAGCCACAGGTTTACATGGCACACGGTAGGCAGTACCTGTCATTTTGGCACCGTCGTGTACTTGATTACGGATAGCAATTTTTTCTAGCCACTTGCCTGATGTTGAAGCTGGCCAACCACCAAACACTAATCGCAATGGGTAGCCGTTCATCAATGGTAAATCATCGTCATTCATCGACCATGCGATCAACGATTCATTTTCTAACGCTTTATTTATCGGTACGCCACGCGAAATCGGGTCTTTGTTCGGGTCGCCACTTAGGTGTGTATCTTTACCGTAATAAGCAATGTAAACGGCATCATCTTTTACGCCTACATCTTTTAATACATCAGCTAATCTTACACCGGTCCATTTAGGGCAGCCCACAGCGCCGTTGGTCCACTGATTACCTTTTGCTGGCGGGCTGAACTCAGAACGTCCATTGCCACCGCATTCTAAGGTTAACTGATAGGTGTAATGGGTAAAACGTTGTTTAAGTTCTGCCAAGGTATAGGTTTTACTTTGCTCGGCTGACTCACCTTCGATGGTGAGGGTCCAGCTATTGATATCGACTTTTTGTGGCGGGATTCCATTATTACGCACAAACAGTTTGGAAGCTGGGGTGACTTCATCGTTAAGTAAATGAGCGGGTGTTTCAGCATTGATAGGTCGGTCATTTAACACCACTAATTCTGAGTCTTTACCAGGGATCAAAAAAGGTGAAGCTGTCTGAGCAAAAGCAACAGGGACAAGCCCTGCAGGCATAAAGCGAGCAAACACTATTTCACTACCGACAAGTGTAGTCATAGTGGCTAAACCAGATAAAAATCCACGTCTATTAATGGGTTTTTGTTGATATAACTGATGTATATCCGAAGATATCTTTGCTTGGTTATCTGTTGTAATGGTCTTGCCCTTGATATCGCTCATAATAGACCCTGATGGTTAAATATAAGGCAAACTTAGGAGGATCAAACCAGCAATCCACAGCGTTTCTAACACTATAAGTAAAATGGGCTTTAATCCTACTTGTAGCAGTTGGCCCAGATTTGATTTCATACCAATGGCGGCAATTGAAATCACTAGGGCAAAACGGGAAATGTCAGTAGCACCTTGAGTCATAACCTCTGGCAAATCTACTAAACTGTTAATTGTCATTAGCACTACAAAGGCAATTAAAAAAGCTGGGATACCAGGCGGTTTAGCGTCTGTTGTTTTATCCAGATTCAATCTCAACACTAACAATATACACACCACTACAGGCATTAGAAATGCCACTCTGACTAACTTGGTTAATGTAGCCAAATCACCTGTTTCTTCTGATACCGAATACCCTGCTCCGACTACCTGCGCCACATCATGGATAGTACCGCCTAAAAAAATACTAGTATGGGTTGGATTCAGATTAAGTAGTTCCGCCACTATTGGGTACAACACCATAGCCATGGTGGACAATGCTGTGACAACTACAATTGTCAGTAAGGTATCGCGGTCTTTATCTTTACTATCGGGTAATACAGCAGCAATGGCCATGGCTGCAGAAGCACCGCAGATACCTACCGCGCCACCCGTTAATACCCCAAAGCGTTTTTGTAAGCCAAGCGCTTTGGCTAAAATAAGACCAAGCCCAATAGTGCTGGCAATGGCCACTATCAACAACAGCGCAGTTTGCCAACCTAGTGCTGCCAAATCGCCAAACGCGATACGCAACCCTAATAATGCCACACCTATCCGCAAAATATGACAAGCGGTAAATTCAATGCCTTCTTTACATGTAGTGCCTTCATATAAAAATGACATAGCAATGCCTAACAACAAGGCAAATAACATAGCTGGCGCGCCATAATGTTCACTTAAGAACAATGCAGCTAGACCCACAATGACTGAAATTAAAACACCCGGCAGCTTAGTTTTTATATGCAATGTATTTGCTCATTTGGTCCGTAAAGATTGTTTGAAATAACCGTTAATGCTCGTTTAGTCGATAGCTAATGCAACCAACACTTGACGCTTACGCTCACCCGAAAATGGGCGTCTGCCATGCATAGCCATATAATTGTCCACTAAGGCCACATCGCCGTCTTGCCAAGGTAAATCAAAAGTGTACTTTTCAGATAATTTCACAGCTAACTGCAAACCTTCAATAGGGATATCAGCACCATCCCCAAAAGTAATGGCGCTAGAAGGGTCTTCGCGTACACCTTTCCAGCCCATAAAAGCAGCAATCAGTTGATTATAAAAAACCTGTTTATTGTTACCCATGTCGATAACAGCAGGCAACACCGGTGTTGTAGCACGTAAACTACCATCAGCAAGCCATTCCCAGCTGTAACCCAATTCGGCCAACTTTTGTTCTGCTTGTGCGTCGTCTTGAACACTTAACGTGCTCTTCCAACTGCGCCCTTGTCCTGAGTTAGGATCATCTTCTGCTGGCATTTGAGTCGTGTATTTGAGACCCTTACTCACAAAATCAGCAGCAAGTGCCGGCATTTGATTCGCTAAGTCTTCAAATAACATGTCAGAGCGACATAAAGGTGTTTGGCCACCTACTTCGGCTGCACTTTTACAAAAGAAAAACAACTTACTTGGTGATATAGGTGTTTGCGCCATTTCATGATGTAAAAATATTTCTACATCTTTGGGGGCCTCATTAGCCGTAAACACTCTTTCGGTGAAGTTTATTCTAACGGCATTCGACAATGATTCTTTATAAGTAAAATTTGGATAACCAAAAGAATCAGAGAACTCATCAAAGGTTTCGGCCGAATTAATAGGGAACCCTCTAAATAAAATTGCACCCGATTCACGTAACTTAGTCTCAAGTTCGGGCAGGTTTGATTTAATCCAGTTGGCACATTCTTGTTGTGTTGTCAGCGAACCATCGTTGACCACTACACTAGGAAAAACTGAATCTCCGCAGTTCAATTGATGCGGCACTTCTACATAATTAATCGGTTGCACAGGCTGGCGCCTCTCTAATCGTAAATGGGGTAAAAAGTATTAAAGGCCGCTTCGCAGAAGTGACCTGGATCATTAAATCGCCTATTACTGTTAAGCGCTGAAATCCCATGCATTTCTTCTGAAGTCAGTTCGAAATCAAAAATATCTAAATTTTCAATTAAACGTTCTGGGCGCGACGTTTTTGGAATAATAGCGTTACCCCGTTGCACACCCCATCGCAGCACTACTTGTGCGGCAGTTTTGCCTAATCGTTGTGCTGCTTGTTTAACCACTGTCTGTTCTAACACAGATTCTGCTGCACCAGCCATATCCAACTCTAAGTAGGATAACGCGCCGAGAGGCGAGAAAGCGGTAACCTGAAGATCATACTGTGAAGCTAAACGCATCAACCGCTCTTGAGTTAAGTAAGGATGCGATTCCACTTGTAATACCGAAGGTTTAATACATGCATATGACATCAAGTCATGCAACAAACCAGTGTTGTAGTTACATACTCCAATCTGTTTAGTTAGACCTTGTTCATAAAGGGCTTCCATAGCTTGCCAAGTTTCAAACAAAGGCACAGCTGCTAATTCCATTTTGCCGACAGCAGGATCAGTAATCCATTCAGGTGGATAACGATCATCAAATTCGACAAAAGGTTGAGCGATGGGAAAATGTATCAAATACAAATCGAGATAGTCTAACTGCAAATCAGCTAAGGTCTTTGCTAAAGCAGGCCCAACATGCTCTTTAGCATGATAGGTATTCCACAACTTAGATGTCACCCATAAATCTTCACGAGTACACAGGCCATCGTCAATAGCACGTTTAATGCCCTCACCTACCTGCACCTCGTTACCGTAATCACAAGCACTGTCTAAATGTCGATACCCGGCTTTGATAGCGTTATAAACTGCATCTGCACAGATATCTTGAGGTATTTTCCAAAGACCAAACCCGACCTTTGGCATCTTTTTATGATTATTCGGCATCTATTATTTCCAACTTAAGAGGTGTAAATTTTATTTTATGTCTTATATAAGACCTAAGTTAAGTTAATGCTTAAACTTTGTCAAATTTGGTATAGAGATAGGAAGCTTTATTTGGGTGAAACTAGAATATTTAAAAGCACAGCTTCGCCAGTTAAACAGCTCGACAGTGAAGTCGTATTAAGTCTTAGAATGAAGGACAACTAAGGAGTAGCAGGCTGAGGTCTCACCAAGCTGGCGTTCTAGTTATTGAAAACTAGAGATTGTTACGCGGTAACCAAGAGCCGAACATCAAGTATGTATAAGTAACTAATTTTAGTTATTTCATCTTTCATAAAAGATATTCTGCAAAATGGCTTTGTTACCTACTTCTTTTGGCTGTTGAAAAGAAGTAGGTAGGACAGCAAGCGATAGACTTAGCTGGATAATTATTGAAAACATAATGTGGCAGTCGCCGCTGAAAGACACTAAGTGCTGCGCATGTGTCTATCTAGAGGGAATCAAACCGACTCATCTTCAGTTTCACTTTCTCCTCGTACCTTCATCTGTAACCCCTTTAAGAAGTTACGCATGATCTGATCGTTACATGCACGGTATTGGCGATTTTCTGGTTTTCTAAAAAAGGCACTAAGTTCGTGTTTACTAATTTTAAAACCGCTTAAATCCATTGCTTCTAACACCGCTTCGGCTTGCATATTTAGGGCTATTTTCAACTTCATAAAAATAATGTTATTGGTGAGTTTACGCTCAACTGGCGCTTCGACTCCTTCCCGCTTGCCTCGGTTTAAGTTAATCAAACCGTTCAAAAATAGTGAAAACTGAATATCAGTAAGGGCGACAAAGGCTGGATCATCGTCTTTGCGTAACCAAGTATGCAACTGTGCTACGGTAGCGGGGAAATCAGCTTGGGCAAAAATCTCAATCATTTTTGCGTCGTTGAAATCGAAGATATAGCGCACACGGCGCATGACATCATTGTTAATCATAATATTCCTAAAAACGAGATTGGTTTATCCAACCTTAAACATGAAGCTAGTTTAAAGCTTTTTATGGCGAATGGGTTACTTTATTGGCAGATAAATAACAACAGTGTGCAAAAATTGCTTTAAATAAATCAGCTTGGATTGCTGTTTTATTGACAATAACTTTAAAAACAAAAGCTAGTTTGTTGCCGTTGTGACTTCACCCGTTTGGCTTGCTGCACTTTTGCAAAGGCTCTAAGTTTATCCATTCGACTAAGAATATTGTCTGCATCCTCAGACATTTGAGCCTGACTACACAGGTCCATAGTAGTGTAATGTTCAGCGTTCAAAGTGTTGTTGTGGTTAATATTATTTGCACCACTATTTTGACCGCTGTTTATATCAGAATTAAAATTTGAATAACTGTTCATGTTGCCTCCAACAAACAACTGTTTATACGTACAGTATAAATATTGATTATTAATTGTGCAACTAAATTTTTAAGCCTAAGACTTGTGCAGCATATTTATTAGATTATGTTTAAAGCTAACAGCAGTGTTTGCCTCGTATTAGCCGGTTCAATAACCGCATCAATTTCTAGAACACTGGCGACCTCTTGGGCTTGCCCCTTTTGATATTGCTCTGCTAAGAGTTGCTCATAAAGTGCTTTTTTTGCTGAAGGATCCTGCAGCGCATCAAGTTCTTTTTTAAAACCTAGTTTGACCGCACCTTCAAGTCCCATTGCGCCAAACTCTCCTGTTGGCCATGCAATAGTGTAATTAGGTTGACTAGTATTTCCGCCCAACAACGCTTGTGCACCCAAGCCGTAACATTTTCTTAAAATCACCGCCACTAGAGGCACAGTAAGTTGGCTGCCGGCAACAAATAATTGCGACAACCTGCGAACTGCTCCTCTGTTTTCATGTTCTGGTCCCACCATAAATCCGGGTGTATCGCACAGTACCACTATAGGAATCGAAAACTGTTGGCAAAGATGCATAAATTGACTCGCTTTTTCGCCTGCATCCACATCAATAGCACCGCCTAACACTTTACAATTACTGGCCAAAACACCCACTGGATGTCCTTGTAAATGCATAAAACCGGTGATAATTGCTGCGCCAAATTGGGCTTTAATTTCAGTAAATGAGTCAGTGTCTGCAAGAACATTAATGATCTCTTTTACGTCATACACATAACGCCTATCTTCGGGTAAAATCTGATTAAGGGTTTGTTGGTTTGTAAAACTGCTTTTATGCCCATCTACTAATGGCCCTTGAAAATACAACAAACATTTCTTCGCCATTTCGGCTGCTTGCTGCTCATTTTCAACTAAAATATCTATCACGCCATTTTTAAACTGCTGAGCGCTGGGACCAATGTCAGTGGGCTTAACCACACCCAGCCCTCCACCTTCAATCATCGCTGGGCCAGCCATACCTATCCATGAGGACTCGGTAGCAATAGTAATATCTGCAGCACCAAATAGAGCAGCGTTACCTGCAAAACAGTAACCATTTGCTACCGATATGCGCGGTACTTTTCCTTGTAAACTCGCCCAGGTAGCAAAGGACTGACATTGCAGGCCTGAATTGACTGTAGTGATATCCGTATCGCCGGGGCGACCTCCTCCTCCTTCGGTGAACATAACCACTGGATATTTTTTATCGGCCGCAACTGCCAATATGCGGTCTAATTTTAAATGATGAAAATATCCCTGGGTGCCAGCTAATACGCTGTAATCATTAATCACTATGGCAGTCTGAGTGTGTTGCTGGGCGACTAAACTTTGATTAATTTGTCCTATCCCAGTAATAACACCATCAGCGGCGGTAGCTGATTTTAAATCATCATAGTCTCGACGTAACCGCTGGGCAGCTACGGCCATTTGTCCGAATTCCATAAAACTGTCGATGGGACACAAATTTTGTAAGTTTTCTCTGGCTGTTAAATAACCTTTAAGCTGGCGTTTTTGTTGTTGCCCGACTCTTTGTTCATCAAGGGTGAGCGCTTTTCTAATTTTTAATTCGTCTAGTAATATTTGATTGGTATTCTTTGTTGTTTCCAATATTGCAGTTTTAGGCCTGCTAACGCCGTCTGCGTGAACATCCACCAACGGCATTCCAACAAAACATTCGTCTTCAATCTTGACAAAAATTTGACCTACTTTCCCAGAAGATTCGGCGCACAAGGTAGTTTGCATTTTCATGGCTTCGATAATGACCAAGGGTTGATTGATGTGGACGTGTTGGTTTTTGCTCACTAAAACAGCCACAACAGAACCAATATTTGGTGCACAATATGTATGAGTAAATGCCACTTCCTAATCTCCTTCTAATAAAAAACGTTCGGCCCGCTCAACTTTGCGAGGTTTAGCTGCGATTACTATCACATCACCTACTAACAAAGCCATATTTTCGTCTGGCTCTGCTATTTCATGGTTATCCCTTCGCAAACCTTTGACATTGATCCGCCATTGTTGCAGGTTGAGTTGCTGTAACGATTTACCCACTGCGAAGGCATCTTGGGTAAGAATAACCGCGTGCAGAAACTTGTCTTGTTTTTCGTAATCAAGTTCGGTGGTTTCACCGGGAAAGAAACCATGCATGTTGGCATAGTGTCCTTTGCGCTCTTTACGCACGCGTTTGAGTATTCGTGACATCGGCACACCTGATAGCTGTAAAACCTGAGTCACTAACATCAGACTGCCTTCGAGAATTTCCGGGACTACCTCTGAAGCGCCAGCCTCAAGCAATTCCTCCATGCGATGGTCTTTTCTAGTTCTTACCACCACTGGCAAGTCTGGGTACAAACTTTTAACTAAATGAATAACACTCATGGCTTTTTCATGTTGATCAAAAGTAATCAACACCAGCTTGGCTCTTTCAATACCCATCGAGCGCAATATATCTTTTTGTTTCACATCGCCAAAATAGACAGGTTCACCTGCACTTTGACTCTCTTGCACACGGATAGGATCAGCATCAACCACCATGTAGGGAATAGCTTCAATCTTTAATAAGCGACTAACCGATTGGCCCACACGGCCAAAACCAAAAATCAATACATGGTCAGATAATTGTTGGTCTTGAGCTGAAATTTGTTCTAAACCTTTAACATTAGGGATCGCTTCAGGACTAATTGCTTTAGCAAGTTTTGGACTTTGATCCACCAGCCAAGGTGTAATAGCCATACTCATGACACCTATAGTTAACAATAACGAGCCTTGTTCTGAGTTTAATATGGCTTGATCTACAGCCAGTGCTGCCAACACAAAACTAAACTCGCCCAATTGACAAAGTTTAAGTCCGGCCGCCCAAGCATCTTGTTTGCCTAATTTAAAGATCTCAGCAGAGACTCGAATAAGCACCACTTTAAGCAGCACAATAATCACCAAACCCAATAATGCCCAGTGAATCTGACTTGGCAAATTATGAAGTTCTAGGCGCATACCTATAGTGATAAAGAAGAGCCCCATCAGGATATCTCTGAAGGGTCTGATATCAGCTTCTAGTTGATGTCTATACTGGCTCTCACCTAACATCATGCCAGCCAAAAAGGCGCCTAAGGCCATGGATAAACCAAATGAAAAAGCTAATCCTGCAGCCATTAAAGCCACCATAATAGTGGTCAATACAAACAGTTCATCGGTGCGAGTGCGGGCCACTTCACTGAATACTTTAGGTAACACCCATTTACCAATAGATAACAGAATGCCAACCACTAACAATCCCTTAAGAAACGCCATTGAAATAGCAATACCTAAGCTTTGTTCGGAGTCAGCGGCCAACAAAGGCACCAATATAAGCAAAGGCACAACAGCAAGATCTTGTAGTAATAAAATACTCACTGCAATTTGCGCGCGAGGAGTATTCAAAATACCCAAATCGCTGGTTTGTTTAATCACAATGGCAGTAGAGGACAGCGCTATAATCCCACCTATCACGAAGGATGCTTTGACGTCAAAACCCAACAATATGGCGATACCCATAAAGACTGATGTGGTCAGTACCATCTGAGCTAACCCCACGCCAAATACCAGATGACGCATAGCTAACATTTTGGGAAGTGAAAATTCCAGCCCCAGTGAAAACAACAAAAATACGATACCCAGTTCAGCAAAGTTTTCCATATCTTCAGGGTGTTCAAACAAGGATAGCAAGTCAGGACCGGCCAAAATCCCACAAAATAGATAAGCCAAAATAGGTGGTAAATTTATACGTTTAAATAACCAAACAGTGACCACTGCTACGGCCATTAAAATAACAATATTGCCTAGATTTCCGTGCATAACCTTGTGTTTACCCTTCTTTGTTGTTTGCTAGGCACAATACTTGCTGAGTGTTAGCAAAGAATCATTTTTGTATAGCAATTAGCCATTTTTTTGGCAGGAGAAATCGTTGGAACAACTTAATCAGTTTTACGACGCAAACGTCGGTGAACCTTATTTTGGTATTGAAGAGTCAAACCAAGGTCTCGACCATGGACAGAAACAAGGGTTGACACAAATTCAGCTTAATAAATTCATCCTGAAACTGCTAACAACCATTGATATGCCCAAGCTGACTGAATTATATTTTCAGCAGTTAGAAAACACACTACCGTTGTCTGAACTAAAGATCCAGTTTGAGGATAACAGAATTACATTTGGTAAAGCGGTAAAGAATGCACACTTAAAAACCCTCAACTGTATGCAAACGGGTAGCGCAGTCGCCGTTATGGATTATTCGTTTACTCAACCATTGTCGTTGAGGCATTGGCAAATCTTGCAACAAATGCATGTTAATTTTTGTTTTCCCTTTAAGAACGCTTTAGAACACCACAAAATTAAGCAGTTTGCCATGAAGGACTTCTTAACGTCTTTGGGTAATAGAGCTAGC
>Ga0209712_10003646_pt1 | contig 12442 bp, 6 predicted proteins | sample ArcOceMetagenome_FD_187443 | JGI IMG/M metagenome (GOLD analysis project Ga0209712, IMG submission 187443) | Marine eukaryotic phytoplankton communities from Arctic Ocean - Arctic Ocean - Greenland ARC118M Metagenome (SPAdes) (version 2) | ecosystem: Environmental > Aquatic > Marine > Oceanic...
TGTTGGACCGTAATCCCTGTGGTTCCAGTTCAGGATCAGCTGCTGCCACCGCTGCTTCCCTTGCCGCTGCTTCAGTAGGGACTGAAACTAACGGCTCTATTATTTGTCCATCAAATGCTAACGGCATTGTAGGGTTTAAACCTACTGTGGGTCTTGTACCCCAGCAGTATATTATCCCAATTTCTGCGTCTCAGGATACTGCGGGTCCGATGACTAAAACTGTGATGGGTGCTGCGTTAATGATGAATGCCATGGCTACCACCACACCCGACACTGACTATAGCGTGGGTCTAATAAAGGATGCTCTAAAAGGTGTGCGTGTGGGCGTATTGAATTTTGCCAAAGGAGAGTCAAAACCAATATTGGTTCACTTCAAATCCGCATTGATTGATCTTCAGACTGCAGGGGCTATTCTTATTGACATCGATGTGCGCCCACAGACCCCCGATAATTTTGGCAGCATGAGCTACGACATACTTAAATACGAATTTAAAGATGGGTTAAATACCTATCTGGCTTCCACATCTCCTGAACAGGTAACCACCCGAAATTTGGAAGAGTTAATTGCTTTTAATGAGGCGCACAAAAAAATTGAACTCGCCTTGTTTGACCAAGATATTTTTGTGGCTTCACAAGCCATGGACTCTCTTGAAAGTGAAGCATATAAAACAGCGATTGCAACAGTGCAAAAATCAACTCGCCAAGATGGCATTGACAGACTATTACAAGCATACAATGTACAAGTACTGTTGGCACCTTCCGGACCGACGGTTCCAAGAGTCGATCCTATCAATGGCGACGTTTGGCCTAATAGCTGGCCTGGATATGGTGGCCACGCCGCACGTGCTGGGTATCCCCATGCGACGGTGCCTATGGGTGGCATCCATAGTATTTCGGTTGGCCTGTCATTCATTGGCGGTAAAAATACCGATGCCCAGATACTTTCCTATGCTTATGCATACGAACAACATTCGTTAAGAAGACTAGAGCCGCAGTATCTCAAAAATGCACAAGCCATACCTTTTATTGCAGAAGCCATGAAGGGTTTCGACCAAGGGTTATGAAAAACATAAAAAGATGCCCGGGAATAGCTATTGTGAGGGCATAAACCGTGTTCACTCGAAACAGCATGTAAGATCATCTGTAGCTAAAATACAAACTAACGAATATTTATCATCAGGTAAATCTAAGAAGTCTTTTGCTTAACACTAAATGCAGTTAACCAGACCCATTTTATGGGTAGCGCCAATAGAAAACATAAGAGGTTAAAGTACTATGTTTTTAACCGAGGTTACTGCCCAAAATGTTCTGCTGATGCTGGTTTGTTGTCAACAATACTGTCTATACGTTTGATAACCTCTGGTGTTAACTTTTCAAGAGTATTCATCGCGCTTAAATTGTCTTCCAGTTGCGTCAATCGAGAAGCACCTAAAATAACCGAACTGACGTTTGGATTCTTTAAACACCAAGCTATTGATAAATGGGTAAGGCTAATGCTTAACTCATTGGCTAAAGTGGTCAATTGCCGAATTTTATCGAGTTTTTTCTTGCCTTCTTCGCTGGTCCACAAATCACGCAACCATTCATAACCTGGGAGTGCCAAACGACTGTCACCTGGAATGCCATCGTTATACTTACCTGTTAATAATCCGCTGGCCAATGGTGACCAGATTGTGGTGCCCATGCCATACTGAGCATAAAGCGGATTAAACTCACCATCCACTTTATCTCGGTGCAATAAATTATATTGAGGTTGCTCCATAGTGGGTGGCGTTAGGTGCTCTTGCCTTGCTATGGCGTGCGCTTCAGTAATTTGCTGTGAGGACCACTCTGAAGTACCCCAATACATTACTTTACCTTGTTGAACTAAGTTGTGCATGGCGCGCACTGTTTCTTCAACGGGGGTATCAATATCTGGGCGGTGACAAAAATATAAATCCAGATAATCGACACGTAAACGTTTAAGGGATGCATCACATGCATCACGCACATGTTTGGCATTTAATCCCATTTGCATTTTATGATCGCCACCCCAAAATACTTTTGAAGACACCGCATAGGAATCACGCGCTAAACCGAGGCCCGTAATCGCATCACCCATAATTTTTTCTGATTCACCAGCTTCATAGCCTTCGGCATTATCAAAGAAGTTAATGCCGCCATCGTAAGCGGTCTTTAATAGTTGTTTTGCATCGTTAATATCAACTTGCTTTCCAAAAGTTACCCAAGAGCCCAACGACAAAGCTGAGACTTTCAAGCCTGCTTTACCTAAACGACGATATTCCATTTATGATTCCTTACGTTAAATTTACTATGCTACTTCAGTAATAGTGGCTTGGTTATACCTATTTTCTTTCTATGTAAACGTTTATTACCGTCTCGGTGTCTGGCTGTTAAAGCCGACGAACCCTCAAGGGTAGTGAATATTGCCTCCGCAAATGGCATCACACATCTGCGTATGAATAATTATTCTTATTCGGCCAGCAAGGCGGCTGTCATCCAAACGACACGGTATATGACAGCAGACCTTCGTCCCAGTCACATTAATATTAATGGTATTGCTCCCAGATTTTCCCCTAGCAAGATGACAAAACATATACTGGTTCATGAGCAGGGAGATAGTGAAGGCTCTCACTGCTCGCAAAATTGGCGAACTTGCTGATATTCTTGACACCGCCATTTATTTCTGGCCGCGTGCGAGCAACTATGTATGTGGTCATACGGCTGTTTTGGATGGTGGAAAAGTAATCAATGCAGGTTGAGCCTAAATAAGACAAATATTTAGATCTACCTCTTTATTGGTCTTAAGAAAAATACAGCATGAATTTTTTTTAGGATGGGATAGATTAACAAAAAAACGCAACACTTGAGTTTGCGCTTTTTTGTGCTCCCTTTTTAGTCCTTGTAGCATAAACACTGATTAATCTAGACTGATTTTACTGAGTGAAAACCGATGTTTCTGTTCTTATTCATGCACTAAAATATTGATCAATATATTAAGCTTTCCAAGCAGGAGTAGCATGCCAATTATTCACCCATGAAGGTAAGTCAGAGGACGGCATAGGCCGAGCGATACCAAAACCTTGTCCTATCAAACAATTCATGGATAGCAGTTTGTCTGCATGGGCGGCAGACTCTACTCCTTCAGCAATGACGTTTCGGCCGAAAGCCTCTGCCAGACTAATAATTCCTTGCACAATGGCCAAATCATCTTGGTTGGTTAACATGTCTTGTACAAAAAGTCGGTCAATTTTTATTGAATCTGAAGGCAGGTTCTTAAGGTGAGATAAGGATGAGTAGCCGGTGCCAAAATCGTCCAGAGAAAATGTCACACCTAGCTTTTTACAGTCAAGGATCAAAGTCCTGATGTGTGTCATTGTATCTAGTCCAGAGGTCTCTAGTATCTCTAACTCAAGTTGGCTTGGCCGCACGCTTTGATGTGCTTCGAGTGCTGTTGTTAGTTGTTCAAGGAATCTTTTGTCGTTTAGTTGATATGCTCCTACATTAACACTGACAGGCAAATCTAACCCTTGTTCATTCCATTGACTTATCTGAGTAAGCACTTTATTGATTATCCATGCACCCAGCTCATTACGGATCGGGTGGTTTTCAATAAAAGGTAGAAATTTACCTGGCTCTAATAGTCCTTTTTCGAGGTGTCGCCAACGTATTAGGGCTTCCATCCCCACTACTTTAAGAGTGCTCAAATTGATTTTAGGTTGATAATATAATTCAAACTGATTTTTAGCGAGTGCATGGCGTACCTCATTTAGATTATTGTACCGAATTCTGGCTTCAGCTCCGGATTGTCCATCAAAAAAATGGTAGTGATCCTTGCCGCTTTCTTTGGCTATGTACATAGCTTTATCAGCTTCGCGTATAAGTAAATCCGCATTACTGCCATTTTTAGGGGAAATCGCGACTCCCATACTGGCTGAAACGTTTAACAAAACATCGTCCACAGAAATAGTGCTTGATGCCGCCTTCAGAAGTCGCTCAAGTATTGGCTTACAATCGTTAGGTGTTTCCAAGTCATCTAAAACCGCCACAAATTCATCGCCACCGATGCGTGCAAGGGTATCGCATTCACGCAGTGCATCTTTCATGTGCTGTGATATGGATATTAATAGTTTGTCTCCCATATTATGGCCATAGGTGTCATTTACTTGTTTAAAACCGTCTAAGTCTATATATACAACGGCTAACATTTTTGAGTGCCGCTGACATTGAATAAGCGTGATTGGTAAGCGGTCAAGTAACAACACTCGATTAGGCAGGTTGGTTAATGCATCATAATTAGCTGCGTGCTCTAGTTGCTGCTGATGTGCTTTTGATTCTGTAATGTCGGTAAATAGAGAAACGTAATGCTGTATTTTACCTGTGATATTTCGAACGGCGCTGATGGCTCGCATTTCAAGATACACTTCGCCATTTTTTCTCTTGTTCCATATCTCGCCATACCAGTAATCTTTTTCAAGTAGTGTTTGCTGTCTGGCCTCATAAAACTCGGGTGATTGATAGTCCGATTTAAGAATATTTGAGCTTTTGCCGAGTACTTCTATGCGGTTGAAGCCTGTGATCTGTGAAAACATATCGTTGACTTCAATAATCATGTCGCTAGCATCAGAGATCATGATGCCCTCATGGGCATGCGAAAAAACACTCGCTGCGAGTTGCAACCTAACCTCATGTTTCTTTCTTTCGGTGATATCGGTTAACACTAGGCGATATTCCAAATTATTATCGTCGAAGCTAATATCCATCTGTACAGTTTTTGTGACTATGCCTGCAAGTTCAATTACACAAGTTTTTTGAATTTTTTGAGTGTTGGAAGGCGAGAGTAAATTATTGAATTTAGCTAGGTCGTTCTGTTTCACAAACGCCGCCAAACGTGCACCTTGTAACCTACTGCGACTCATTCCTAATAGCTTGGAAGCAGCAAAGTTGGAGCGAGTAATATCTCCTGTAATATTAAGCGTAACGTATCCTACTGGCGCAAAGTCATATAGTTCTGTGAAGCTTGCTGCAGCTTGTTCAGCTGCGTTTGTCGAATTAATCAGTTGCTCGTTCTGCAACTTTAATTCGATTTGGTGAACTTGTAATTCATACAGAAGACGAGAGGAGTCTGCAACTTCAGCACTGGATAATGGTTCTCCGTATAGACGTGATTCTGCCTCTTTTAGCAATTTCGTATCAGTTGGTGAACTACGTGAGTTCATGCTCATGATTTCAGTTCACTATTAAAAGTATTGTGCAAGACTTTGTTATTCTGGAATTGGCTTTGAAAATTATGAAGACTAATCATAATATCGCTGAAAACAAGCGAACAAAAACATAAATTAATAAAGATTATCCGAGGTGAGCTACCCAAAAACTTATTAACCTCCTTTTTGCCAAAGTAAACAGTAAATGGCGGAAGGTCAGATACATTTTGTGCAAAAAAATGTTTGATTATTATAAGCTTTAAATGATTAAGCTTGGTAATAAAAAGACTCTTTAAGTGTGCAATAAGACAACTCCTTTGTATTATTGTATAAGTTATAACATATAATGAATAAATAATATATAGCTGAATGGAGAATACAACAGATCCGGATTGAGAGAATACTAATTTAACGTAATTGGGAATTAGCTAATTTTACAAGAGTGTCTGATAACTTAGCAGTTCATTATCGATATAAAATCAAGAAACAAAATACAAAATACCTTTTGACTAATATAGTGGAGTGAGGACTTTGACATATTTGACACGATTAGATTCAGGCAATCCAACCGGATAAAATACGCATAAATGATGATAAGGAATTTTTTAGAGAAAGTTGTGAATCTGTTTTTCATGTAATTTAAACATTCAATGTGATTTGTAAAACTATGATTTCAAAAGTTATTATTTGGATAGGACTGGGCTTGAATGTATTTTGTTGTGGTTATGCTATGAAAGTCGCAAATACGCTTTATTAAGACGGGCTAAGATTTTTTAAATCAGTTGTGCATTGAGCATATGATAGCTAGATTATAACCACTTCATTCAGGTATATAAAAATGAAAAAAATATTTATAACAATATCACTATTATTCATTTCTTTTGGCGCAAAATCGTCTACTGATTTTAACCTATTAGAAAGTCTCTTTACTCAATGGCGAATCTTTGAAGTTGCTCCCTTACATAACCTTGCACCTGATTATCGTAAAAACACCTTCGATAAACGCCATGCAAAGTGGGCACAATTTAAAACACAATTGTTAGCATTTGATAAATCACAATGGACAGTTGCGCAACAAGTTGACTGGTTTGTGATGTTGGCAGAAATCAATGGTTATGAATTTAATGAGACAGTGTTAAAACCTTGGCAAAGAGACCCTGCGTTTTACAAGCAGGTTTGGACATATAAAAGTGATGTACCAGCTCACGAAGGTCCTACCCCTCATTATGTCACCGAACTATGGCGTTATTCATTTCCAATCAGCGCAAGCGAACAAATAAAGTTAACCAAGGACTTGTCTCGAATAAAACCTTTTCATATCCAAGCCAAAGAGAATTTAATCGGTAATGCTAAAGAACTATGGATAGCAGGTATACGAGATATTCAGATACAGCAACAAGATTTATTGGATATTAGGCCACAAATTGAAACAACTGCAAATGCAGCCCTAATAGAAACACACCTGCAAGCAATTCACTCTACCGAGCAATTTATTGAATGGCTGCAACAGCAAAGTACTACAAAAACCGGTCCTTCAGGGCTTGGAATTGAGCACTACAGTTGGTATCAAAAACACGTGCATTTGTTATCCATGACATGGGAAGATGAAGAAAGATTACTGCGACGTGAGCTCGACAGAGCATGGTCGATGTTGAAATTAGAAGAACAAAGAAATATTGGATTACCACCATTAGTCTCGGTGAAAAATTCGGAAGAATATGATCAATTAGCTAATCGTTCTGCTGAATTTTTTCTTAAGTTTTTGGATGAAAAAAATATTGTCACTGTTGCTGATTATTTTAAACCGGCACTTTACGAGAGATTGGGTAACTTCGTGCCAGAAGCCACTCGCCACTTCTTTTACATAGGTTCACACCTTGATCCCACACCTTTATATTCGCATTTTTATCACTGGTTTGAGCTGGCTATAATGGAGAACGATCCCAGTCCAAGAGCCATCAGAAAAAATGCAATGTTGTATAATATTTTTGATAGTCGAAACGAAGGCACCGCTACGGCAGTAGAAGAAATATTTATGCATGCTGGATTATATGATCATAATCCCCGTGCTCGAGAAATTGTTTGGATTATGCTGGCTCAGAGGGCGGCCAGAGGTCTTGGCTCTTTGTACGCTCATGCTAATCAGATGACGATGCAACAAGCAGGTGAAATCCATATGAACTATACCCCTAGAGGATGGATGAAAACAGAACCTGATTTATTGATTTTTGAGCAACACTTGTATTTACGTCAACCCGGTTACGGCACCAGTTATGTAACGGGTAAAGCTCTACTCGATACCGCCATGGCACAAAAAGCAAAACTAGACGAGGAGCAGGGTCGTGATTTTGTTTTGAAATCGTTCTTTGACCAACTCAACAGTATAGGGGGTATACCCATTACTCTGGGGACTTGGGAATTGACGGGCAGTAAACCTGCTTTTCTCCATGAGGTTGAGGACGTTGCAAGAGCGCAACAGCGATAATCAGACAATGGTGCATAATCATATGCACCGAAACCTGACGTCCAGTTAGGTGGTTAAAACGACTGGCGTAGTGCTTCACCAAACTTCGCTTTAATCTACTGACACACTCTTTTAACTGGTTAAGATTAAAAGATAAAACAAACGTTTAAGCAGTTTATTGTATTTAATGCTCACTTACCCCACCACATCTTAATGAATAAATTATTTATTTTACCAGGTTTTTATTGTAAATGTATTTTACCCGGGTATTATTGCGTTGGTTCTTTAGACGATAAGAAGATGAAATGAGTATTCAATATTTGGCAATTTATAATAAAGGCGTTATCTCTAGGGGGGCTCTTGAAGAGATAGTTCACAAGGTGAAGGCGTTTGATAGCAATGTTGAACCCATGGTGTTTGAAGTGGAGAGTTGTCGCAGAATCGATTTTAGTTGGTACGGTGATGCAAAAACAGTTTTAGAAAATGCGTCTACTGATAATACTCATAGCACAAAGCGCGGCAGGCCCAAGCTTGGGGTTAAAGCAAAAGAAGTGACCCTATTACCCCGTCATTGGGAGTGGCTGTCCACTCAAAAAGGGGGGGCATCAGCTGCAATAAGGCGATTAGTCGATGAGGCTCAAAAACATACTTCAACTGAAGATGTGATATGCACTCAGCAACAGCAGTTAGATAAATTTATGCTGGCTTTTTTGGGAGATGAGCCTGGCTTTGAAGAAGCCAGCCGCTCTCTGTACCGGAATAGTAAAGTGAGTTTTGAGGCTGCGATTACGTCTTGGCCTGCCGATATAAAAGGTTTTGTAATGGAGAAATTTGTGGCTATATCAGATTTACATAACGGGCCTACCTCTACATAACAAATTCACCAAGACCCATTTTTTAAATGCTACTTTATTATTAAAACGGTAACGCAGATCATGTTGGTAAATAGCTAATATATTTGGTTTTCTGCAATAGCTGATGCGTTAACAGTCGTTACCCTGTTGTTTCCTGCGTTTATACTGATTGTTGTTTTGTCTAATTAGGTCTATTTGCGACTTTGAGTAACAGCATCCAAGTGAGACGATTTGAAATAAGCACTCGTTTAGTCATAGCGGCCACACGAAGGAGTGAAGTCACACCTAGAGTAAAAGATAATGCTTTGATGATTCTACTGTCTTTGCTTACTTGTTATTGGCCTTTATGAAAGTATATCAATCAACCTGTAATACATTTATTGCGCTAGTGATTAATATCGTTTTTGAGTGCATAACGTGTGATGTAAAAGGCTATTTTTTGCAGGAAAGTGGGCCTAACAATATTTCTTATACCAATGCATTTTTTATTTATGCATTTATGAAGTGTTAAGTTGCATTTTAATAGTTAGTATATAAGGGTTACACTTAATAACACTTTAAACTGCTTGGTTCAATTGGCCCTACACCTTCGGACTGTATTTAAGCATTTGACGTATTACGAAGAATGGTTAAGCAAGCATTATTAATTAAAATAAACATTGGGATCTTATGAAAACACTATCTGATATTGGCTTAATCGGCCTTGCTGTCATGGGTGAAAACCTCATTCTGAATATGGCAAGTAAAGGGTACACCGTTACTGCTTATAACCGCTCCACAGATAAGGTTGAAAACTTTATTAATGGCCGCGCTAAGGGCGAAAGCATACGCGGAGCTTTTTCAGTAGAAGAGTTGGTTCAATCGCTAGCGATTCCTCGTAAAATCATGATTATGGTAAAGTCAGGCGCACCAGTTGATGCCACTATTGACCAGCTTCTACCTTTGTTAGATAAAGGCGACATCATTATTGATGGTGGCAATACCCATTTCCCTGACACCATCCGCCGTGAAAAATACTGCGCTGAAAAAGGCATTAACTTTGTGGGTGCCGGTGTATCTGGTGGTGAAGAAGGCGCGCTTAAAGGGCCTTCAATTATGCCCGGTGGTTCGGCTGAAGCATGGCAAGCAGTGAAACCTATTTTTCAAGATATCTCCGCCAAGGTAGAAGATGGTTCTCCTTGTTGTGATTACGTAGGTGAAAACGGTGCCGGACATTTTGTTAAAATGGTACACAACGGCATTGAATATGGTGATATGCAATTGTTGTGTGAAGCTTATCAAATTATGAAAGACACACTTGGCATGTCAGCCGATGAAATGCATGAAGTTTTTAAAGAGTGGAACACCACTGAACTAGACAGCTATTTAGTTGAAATCACTCGAGATATTCTAGCTTTTAAAGATGAAGATGGTGGTCCGCTTGTAGAAAAAATTCTTGATACGGCAGGCCAAAAAGGCACCGGTAAATGGACCGGTATAGTGGCGTTAGACTTAGGCGTGCCATTAACCCTTATTGCTGAGTCCGTATTCGCTCGCTGCATCTCTGCACTTAAAGATGAACGTGTTGAAGCTTCTAAAGTCATCACTGGCCCAGCTAAAAAATTCGAGGGTAGCGATGCAGATAAAGCCGCCTTTATCGAAGATTTACGCCAAGCAGTGCTCGCATCTAAGATTGTCTCTTACGCACAGGGCTATACCTTAATGCGTGAAGCTGCTAAAGAATATAATTGGAACCTTAACTACGGCGGCATCGCATTGATGTGGCGTGGCGGTTGTATCATCCGTTCTGCTTTCTTAGGTAAAATCAAAGAAGCCTACGATAAGAATCCCGAGTTAGACAATCTATTATTAGATGACTACTTCAGAGACACTGTAGTGAATGCCCAGGAAGGGTGGCGACGCGTGGCAGTGAATGCCATTACTACGGGTGTTCCAGCACCTTGCTTAATGGCCGCACTTAACTACTTTGACGGTTACCGCACCGCGCGTTTACCGGCTAACTTGTTACAAGCCCAACGTGACTATTTTGGTGCCCACACATACGAGCGCATAGATAAGCCAAGGGGTGAGTTCTTCCATACAAACTGGACCGGGCGTGGTGGTAATACTTCGTCGTCTACTTATAACGCTTAGGTTGTTTTAAGCTAAATTAAAGGCCGTACTTGAACTCAAGTTACGGCCTTTTTCGTAATTGGTATACGAGCATATTAATGTTTGAAACTTAGCCCTTCTTAATAAATTGACTAGTGTGTTTGAGCGATAAGCAGACCCTGACGAGTGTTGCTGTTTATGTAAATCAGCGGCTCTGACCCCGCAGGTATAAATCAGCGGCTCTGACCCCGCAGGTATGACCCCGCAGGTAAAAAAAGAAGCAAACTGTAATCACTGGGACGGTCAGTCAGCAAAGTAAGAGGCAACCACCTTTAAGTTGGGAGCAGCAAATTGGGGGCAGGGTCAACTTAAAACTTATACGCCAGTGAGTATGAGTTTTTTGCACTCATTGTGAAAATCGATTAGTTGTTGCCTTTGACTATCACATTCGGGTGGCTATAGCATACGACCTGGTCTTTTCACCCTTGAATTGACTCAATAGTGAGGGTCTGCAATTAGCACATAGCCGACCAAAATTGGGTTTAGCATAGTTTTGCAAGTTTCAAATATTTACCCCTAGTTTCAAACTTTAATATGCTCGTACAAGTGGTAGACAATAAATATTTACAAACTCACATGTACGATTTTTAAGCGAACATTTGATTCTTATTAGATGTCAGGGGGGTGTATATCCGCTAAAAATAAAAAACGCCGACTCATATTGCTATGGTTCGGCGTTTCTGTTTTTTGAGTGAACCTGTCTTCTGCCTTTATAACTATTGGTTGTTATTTAAGGAAATCAATGTGATACCTGTACACTTTGATGAGTCCCTACCTCTCGAAGACGAGACATCTAGTTGAACTATGTAAAGCAGATATTAGACCACTATTTTTATTTAATAAAAACATATAGTTAGTTTGTTTCCGATGCTCGTATATCGGACAACTGCACGGTCTTTGTGAATACTATCCATAAAATCACCAAAATAGTGCGCTAAACTGGATGGTCAACAAACTTCTGCCAAGCTTTTAGTAATGTGTGAAAGTCGGCTAAGCCACAACCTGATTGGATATGTAAATCACTTAATTCTTGGCCCTGGCCTTCGTCTTCTTCTGAAGATGTCATCTCTTGAATATGATTGTTATTTAAGATGAGTTCTACTTCGTCTTTATCAAACTCTAAATGGTATTCCTTACCATTGTGTTGGTAACTAGAAAGTTGATGAGTTTGAAGCTGGTGAACGGTGTTGAGTAAGAGGGTTATTTGTCCAATGTCTTGAGCTATTTCATGACTTAACCAATCACCAAAAGGTTCACATTCAAGCTCACATGTGGCTAAGGGTTGTCCTAAAATATCATGGAAAAATTGATAATCCATTAGATGTCACAGGTTGTTGTAAAACATATTTTCATTATACGTCAAAGCAGTCGACCCTGTTGATAAAATGCCAACTCAGCCATTCTGGGTAATCAGTATATGAAAAAAGTACTAAACATCACCCAGCAAATGTTGAAAAATACTCCCGTTGTGTATTCTCATCAAAGACCAAGGTATGCGGTTTATTTTAATTAACTTAATGGCAAATGCACAACATTCCTGTAACTATCAAAAACATCAACAATACTAATAAAAGCATCGTCCACTTCGTCTTTGATAAAATAACCGGCAACGTTTGACTTGTAACTATTGAAAATATCGTTCTCATCTTGTGAGGTGCTTAGAATAAATACTACACTATTTTTGTAATCACTATTGGCTCGCAATTTAGTCAAAAATTCTAAGCCGTTCATACGTGGCATTTGTAAGTCTAACAAGAGACTATGGCGTC
>Ga0209712_10003647_pt1 | contig 12442 bp, 10 predicted proteins | sample ArcOceMetagenome_FD_187443 | JGI IMG/M metagenome (GOLD analysis project Ga0209712, IMG submission 187443) | Marine eukaryotic phytoplankton communities from Arctic Ocean - Arctic Ocean - Greenland ARC118M Metagenome (SPAdes) (version 2) | ecosystem: Environmental > Aquatic > Marine > Oceanic...
CTTTGTCTTTGGTTTAGTTAACGTGCCACTGTTAACTATTTCTTCATAAGCATCCCTATATCTTTTAACGATATCATCATCACTATTAAGACTAAAGGCAAAGTATAAATCAAGATTAACAGGGGTTATAGGAAGAATTATTTTCAGTTTACTGAAATCCAAATTTAATTTTTTTACACTGGCTTCTAAGGCATTTTTCGTCCCCGTTATAACATCAACTCTATTGAGATATAGCATTTTTAAACCTTGTTCTTGTGATACTATTTCATAAATATCAGGATACTCTTGTTGTTTGAAATATTGGTAAGTACTTGTCGAATTAGCGATAGCAATTTTGTATTCTCTTAATTGCTCAAGGTGCGTTACTGGCGTTTCAAATTTTTGCTTTAGCCCCCAGGCGTAGATATTTTCTGTTGTTAATTTCCCCCCCCAAATAAATAACTTTTCTCGAGATAAGGACCGAGCCAGTGAGAAAATAAGTGTATTAGGTTGATTAAGTGCAGTTCTGTATGCGCGAGCCCAAGGCAATACTTGTAATTCAGTATCATCAGCCGTAATTTTGAATAACGCGTCTAAAACCTCTACAGAAAAACCGCTCAGAACATTATCTTTTTGATAGAATTGGTAAGGGGGTAATATTTCAGTGACGACAAGTTGTTGCGCAACACTTAATGAAGTGTTCACCATCAAAAATAGCATTATGCAGATATATTTTATCTTCATCAAAATATATAACCTATTTCATCGCATTTATTAAAGTAAGTATAGAACAATTTTTGTTCTTCTTTGTCTAGTATTGTTAATACCTTGGGTATATTTATCTATGGACAAATGGATGCATCGTTCATTCATATTTGACCAGTACAAAAACCCAGCTCCTGTCTTATTGATTTCTTCAATAATCGTAACCCTATATACATTTTAATGTCAGGTTATTTTATTGATAAACATGGTTTTTTGGTGAAATAAAACCTATAAATAAAATAAAAAACGTAATTTAATCTATACCGATAGCGTCATTATTATCTCTTTTGTCGAAACAACTTAACCTTTTTAGTTCATAGAGAATAATAGGACATAATCAATTATGAATACAACATTACTTCTTTTTAAAGCCACAGCATTTAGCAATGGTACTTACATTGAAGTGAGTGAAGCAGAAGGACTCGTACTTGTTGGTACTTTTGTAATTAATCTGGAAGCTTAAAGTAAAGGTGCCTAAGCATGTCCTGCTCCATGGTCGCAGGGTGGAGAAGCATTAACACTGATGAGAAAATTGATGATGTGGTAATAAAAAGGAAAACGGAGTCTCTAACCTCTATACAGTATTTCAGGACGATTTATTTGCACGTTAAGTAGACATGATCTTTTGAAGTGGTGAATAAAAATTTATCGTTATGCTCAATAGCACTGCAAATGTAAATAAGATTATTATTGAATAATAACAATGTGCTTCCAAGGTGCCGCAGTCGACCTTAGTCCTGAACACCGGGTGTTCAAGGCGGAGGTATCATTTTAACCGTAGGCTTCCCGATACGAGCCGGGCTTGCACAATAGTCAATAATCAACTTCCTTAGGTAAAACTTATCGGCTCAGGGACATAGTTAACATACAAACACCCCAGAAGACAAAACCATTATAGCTAATTTTTTTAAGCGCATTAAGTGTTTTTTTATAACTTATGATTGTTTGTTTTTTTAGTATACAGAGGTTGCTGAAAAATCAGGCTTTCTTGAGGTATTGTGAAGTTACAGCTTGTTTAATCGTCGTTTGAAGTAAGTCAATTTTGCTTTGCATTGCGGCACGTTCTTGTTCAAGCTCTCTACGAGCAGCTAATAAATCATTCGATAAATTAAGTGCAGTCATGACAAGTGATTGTTCAGGTGTTTTAATTGAGTAACTTTTACTATCATTAAGCAAACGTTGATTCAATTCTTTTGCAGCCAATAATAAAGACGATTCTTGTCCAGCAGGACATGAAATTTTTAGTCTTCTATTAGCAACTTCAACGGTAACCGAATGTTGACTCATAATAGGTTCATTCTCACAAAAACGTCTTAATTAATAGTAATATATCCGTATCTCAGCACTATAGCGATGACTAGTACACTATGCAAGCGTTCTCTAGGGATTTCTCCTTTTAATCTCTAGCATCATAAAAGCACGAATGTTACGATACCTAGCATTAACTTACGCATTTTATTGATGATTAAAACATGTCCAACGAAACCTCTTTAGACTTCGCTTCAGTGCAAGCAATTCTCACAGCCGAAAGTATTACTGCGCATGGCGCCGAATTACATGGAGTGCTAACTGGCCTCGTATGTGCCGGTTTTACCTTTGAAAGTGATGACTACATCGCAATGATTAATGACTTATTTAACAATGGTGAAGGTTTACCTCGCGAAGTTAAGTCAACGGTCAAGTCAATGTTCGCAAAAGTGTGGCACGACATTATTGATGACTCGTATAGCTTTCAACTAATGTTACCTGATGATGACGATAGTATTGTTGAACGTGGTCATGCATTAAGTGTTTGGGTACAAGGATTTAATTTGGGCTTTGGCTTGCAGCAAAAAGACAAAGCTGTGTATTCCGAAGATGTTAAAGAAGTGCTTATCGATTTCGTTGAGATTGCCAATTTGTCTGACGAAATGGAAGAAAATGAAGATACAGAACAAGCTTACTTTGAAATCGCTGAATATGTCAGGATTTCAGCATTATTGTGTTTTACTGAATTAGGTTCACCGCCAGAAAGTAAAAGCGCAGAAGAAACCATTCATTAATAGCACCTAAACTGTACCTAAACGTTAAAAAGACTTAATTGATGATAAAACCTACTCTCGTTCATAACACGCTCTTGCCCTTAAAAGAATTCACTGATCGTCGTGCGACGTTTTTTTCTTTGATGCCTGAAAATTCTGTCGCAATATTTTCTGCTGCCAAAGAAGTTACGCGCAGTAATGATACTGAATATGCGTTTTGCCAAGATAAAAACTTTTATTATTTAACGGGGTATAACGAACCCGATGCCATTTTAGTACTTATTAAGTCTGACAATGAAGACATAATAAATAGGCAAAGTGTTTTATTTAATCGCGAAAAAGATCCACTTCAAGAAATATGGCATGGTCGCAGAGTCGGTCAAGTATTAGCGGTTGAGCAATACGGTGTAGATCAATGTTTTTCATTAGAAGAAATAGACCAATATTTACCTGATTATATTGCTGATAAAAATCAATTGTTATTTTGCCAAGGAAAAAATAAAGCGTTCGATGGCCAAGTGTATTTTTGGTTATCAAGCGTTAAAGCTCAAAGCCGTTTAGGCATAAAAGCACCAACGCAATTAGTTGATTGTTCTACGATAATTGAAGAAATGCGATTGATTAAAAGTGCTGGTGAACTGGATGTCATGCGTCGTGTTAATGTTATCAGTGGTGCAGCTCACCTCCGAGCAATGCAGCAGTCAGCGGTAGGTAAATTTGAATATCAGTTAGAAGCCGAAATACTGCACGAATTTTCGAGTAATGGTGCAAGACACCCAGCTTACGGCACTATTGTGGCTGGTGGTGATAATGGCAATATATTACATTACACCAATAATGACGATGTGCTGAAAAATAATGAATTAATTTTGATTGATGCTGGCGGTGAGCTCAGCGGGTATGCCGCCGATATTACCCGTACATTCCCCGTTAATGGCAAGTTCACAAAAGAACAACAAGACATATATCAACTCGTGCTTGATGCACAAGAATTAGCGATTGACGCGATAAAGCCACAAGCAACTTTTGCCGAGCTTAATGTTTTAGTGAACGATTTTCTTACGACAGGTTTGCACCGCTTGGGAATATTGTTAGGAGACTTAACGATATTACTCGAAGAAAAAGCCTGTAAAAAGTACTTTATTCACGGGCTGGGTCATTGGCTGGGGCTTGATGTTCACGATGTTGGTGATTATCAATCCAATGATAAACGTGAGCAATGTCGTGCTTTTGAGCAAGGTATGGTGATGACCATAGAGCCAGGTATTTATATTCCACTTGATGATTACAGCGTTGCAGAAAAGTGGCGGGGCATTGCAGTAAGAATTGAAGATAATATCGTGGTTACTGATAGTGGCCATGAAAACTTAACGGTAAATGCACCAAAATCATTGTCTGAAATCGAAAGAATAATGAATGTAAATTAAGCGTGCGCACTATGCTTATCACATTTATTTTAAATAGCCGTAACGACTTATATTAACGACGAACTGTAAATACTCATGACAAAACAATTTGATATCATAATTTCAGGTGGTGGATTGTCCGGTGCTTTGATGGCACTGAGTTTGATTGACTGCAAAAATGAAAAGGGTCAGCCTTTATCTATTGGTATTGTTGAAGCTAATCCGGTATTAAACGATCCTTCTTTAAACTTTGATGATCGTGTTTTAGCGCTTTCTCATGGAACCGCAACTTATTTAAACAGTTTAGGACTTTGGCAACAGCTAAAAAAAGTTGCCGAACCCATTAAAAATATTCACATTTCTGACCGAGGCTTTTACGGTAAAGCTAGACTCTACGCAGATAACCATCAAGTAAACGCATTAGGCTTTGTTGTTGAAATGTCATTATTAGGACAAGCGTTATTGGTTTGTTTGAAAGAAAAAAATAAATTAATTGGTAATCTTACGTGGTTCACTCCAGATAAAATAAGTGACATCACCTGGCAAGAAAAACATGTTGAAATCACACTTAATTCTGAAACTAAGCTAAACGCAAAACTCTTACTAGCCTGTGATGGTGTTCATTCAGCCTGTCGTAAATTCGCTAACATTTCCGTGCAAGAATCTGATTATGAGCAATCAGCATTAATTGCCAATGTTTGTACGGCAATACCCCACGACAATCTAGCCTTTGAACGCTTTACTGAAACGGGCCCTATTGCGATGTTACCGCTTTCAAAACAAAGTAGTGCGACTAATGATAGTCGATGTTCTTTGGTATGGACATTGCCTCCTGAGCAAGCTAATAAAATGCAGGCACTGAGCGATAAACAATTTCAAACTGAACTTGAGTGTGCTTTTGGGGGGTGGCTTGGTGCGATAACGCATGTGGGTAAACGTGATGTTTTCCCCCTTAAATTATTAATGGCTGATGAGCAGGTTTATCATCGTATGGCACTTATTGGTAATGCGTCTCATACGATCCACCCGATAGCAGGGCAAGGCTTTAATCTTGGTGTTAGAGACGTTAATCAAATGGCAGAACTCATCAAAACCTCGTTAAATAATAATCAAGATATTGGTCAGTTTTCAGCTTTGACTAAATATGCCTCACAACGAAAATTAGATCATCAGCAGGTTATTGGTTTAACAGACTCATTAGTCACCTTGTTTTCAAATAAGCTACCGCCATTAGTTGTTGGTCGTAATCTTGGTTTGAAAGTAATGAATTATCTATCGCCATTAAAAAACGCCCTTGTTAGAAAAACGATGGGATATTAACGGTTAAGTCAGTAGAATAATACAACGTAAAATAAACCAAAACTCATTTGAAAACCTAAGAAGAATAACATGCAAAAGTTTGACATATTAATTGTTGGTGGCGGTATGGTGGGGTTAACGCTAGCATTAGCCATACGTAAGCAAACACAGTTAACCGTTGCTATTGTAGACACTTCACCCCCGGCTGAATTCTCACAGCAGCCAGATGTTCGAGTGAGTGCGCTAAATATTGCCAGTAAGCAAATTTTTGATAACCTTGATGTTTGGCCATTAATCGAACAAAAACGAATTCAACCTTATACCGATATGCATGTTTGGGACAAAGCGGGTTTTGGAAAGTTGCATTTTTCTCATAACGATGTGAATCAAAACTCAGCGAGTGAACAATTAGGCTGGATCATTGAAAACAGTGTTATACGTTCAAGTCTTTGGCAAAAGGCTCAAGCGGATCAAGGTATAACTTTTTACACAGAAAATACACTAAGTAATATTAATATGGGTGAAGGGGAAGCTTTTATTAGTTTTGATTCAGCTAACGGCAATCCAATGCCAATAACAGCTAAATTAGTGGTAGGCGCTGACGGCGCTAACTCTTGGGTTCGACGTCAAATGGACATACCACTAACATTTCGAGATTATGATCACCACGCCATTGTTGCTACAGTTAAATGTTCTCAGGGGCATCAAAATACAGCATGGCAAGTATTTCTTGAAACAGGTCCGTTAGCACTGCTTCCACTTGACGACGCTAAGAATGAACAAAATCTATGCTCAATTGTTTGGTCAACTTCTCCTGAAGACGCGATTCGTTTGAATGGCCTAACACCAGAAGAATTCTCGAAAGAATTAACGGCCGCAAGTGATGGAAAACTAGGGAATATTGAATTACAGAGTAAGCTTTTTACTCACCCTTTAACCATGCGTATGGCACAAACTTTTGTGCAAGAACGTATTGCACTAGTTGGAGATGCTGCTCATACAATTCACCCATTAGCAGGGCAGGGGGTTAATTTAGGGTTACTTGATGCTGTTTCGTTAGCGCAAATTATTAGTGAAAAAGTCTCTAAGCAAAAAGTGGACAATGATACTTGGCTAACCACGCGGTTATTAAACGAATATTCACGCTGGCGCAAAGCGGAAGCAGCGGAAATGATTGCGGCAATGGAATCGATTAAGCAAGTTTTTACGCCTCAACAAAGCGCAGTAAAATTGGTTAGAGGTTTAGGTTTATCATTAATTAATAACTTTAAACCCGTAAAGCAAACACTCATTAAGCAAGCATTAGGGCTGAAAAGTGATTTACCTAAACTCGCTAAAATGAAAGACACGTTAATGTAGACTGTTACTTAATCTTTTATTATTCATTATCACTGTGCGTAATAACATTTCATCGTAATTGAGTTGAGTTTGAACTTTAATGCAGAAATAAAGATCACTTAACATCTAATATATAAATCCTTCTCCTTGATATTATTAGCTTTTAAATTAAATAGTAATTTAAAAAATAAATGTCAGTAAAAAACACAAAATAAAACCCCAACATTTGATTTCTTAGGGAAACAAATCCAATTATAATTTCTTATACTGTCGTTTTTCAAAACTAAATTTGGAATAAAATATTTATCTTGTTTAAAATTTGTATTTTGGGGTGTTTTATCCTTTTTTAGTTGAACCGATGACTTTCCGCAGCTATAATCTCGTTAATTATTTTGTAAATAGACGGCCTTTAAGCGTAACTTATTGGCGAATTCATACAATTAAAGTGGAACACATACGATGACTAATAAAACCGTATTACATGCTAAGCACATTGAAGCTGGCGCAAAACTAGTTGATTTTCATGGCTGGGAAATGCCAATTAACTACGGCTCACAAATAGAAGAGCATCATGCTGTTCGAACTGATGCTGGCATGTTTGATGTTTCACACATGACTATTGTTGATATTAAAGGCGTTGATGCACAAACATTTTTACGCCGCTTAGTGATAAATGATGTGGCTAAATTAGATATTGCAGGTAAAGCATTATACACAGGTATGTGTAACCGCGAAGGTGGTGTAATTGATGACTTAATCGTTTACTTTTTTACAACGACTGATTACCGCTTAGTGGTTAACTCAGCGACACGCGAAAAAGATTTAGCATGGATTGCAGAGCAATCAGCTGAATTTGACGTAACTGTTACAGAACGTCCAGAATTTGCCATGATCGCCGTTCAAGGCCCACAAGCGAAAGCGAAAGTAGCAACGCTATTAAATGCTGAGCAATTAGCCGCTGTTGAAGGTATGAAGCCATTCTTTTCAGCACAAGCTGGCGATTTATTTATTGCAACAACAGGCTACACCGGCGAAAACGGCTACGAAATTGCGTTACCTGCTGATCAAGCCGCTGATTTATGGCAACAATTGCTTGATGCAGGCGTTCAACCTTGTGGTCTTGGCGCACGTGATACTCTTCGTTTAGAAGCTGGTATGAATCTTTATGGTTTAGACATGGACGAAACTGTTTCTCCGTTAGCGGCTAACATGGCTTGGACCATTAGCTGGGAACCAGAAGATCGTAACTTTATTGGCCGTGACGTATTAACTGCTCAAAGAGCTGCTGGCGACCAACCTAAACTTGTTGGTTTAGTCTTCGAAGAAAAGGGCGTATTACGCACGGGCCTTAAAGTGATTACCCCATTTGGCGAAGGCATTATTACTTCAGGTACATTCTCTCCAACATTAGGTCATAGTATTGCTATGGCACGCGTACCACGCAGTGTAAGCTTAGGCGACACCGTTGAAGTAGAAATGCGTAAAAAACGAGTAAACGTTAAAGTGATCAAAGCAAGTTTTGTTCGCAACGGCAAAAAAGTTTTTTAATTAATTTTTTATGATAAAAATTGTTATCAAACGATGCAAAATTATAAAGTTAATTTAGCGTAAATTTATTTACGCTAGATTAATATCGAAGAATAATTAAGCTATAGTATTTAATTGTGATCAACAATTAACAATTAAACCAAGCTTACAATAAATAATAATTAACCTAGGAAAAATAAAAAATGAGCAACATTCCTTCAGAATTAAAATATGCAACATCGCACGAGTGGGTTCGTCAAGAAGGTAACGGCGTCGTTACTGTTGGCATCACTGAACATGCACAAGAATTATTAGGTGACATGGTATTTGTTGAATTACCTGATGTTGATGATGAAATCAGTACGGGTGACGATGTTGCAGTCGCTGAATCTGTAAAAGCTGCTTCAGACATTTACGCACCCATTTCAGGTAAAGTTATTGAAGTAAATGAAGACCTAGAAGATTCTCCTGAATTAGTTAACTCTGACGCTTTTGGCGCTGGTTGGTTATTCAAAGTTCAGCTAGATGATGCTTCAGAATTAGACGCATTATTAGATGCTGAAGGTTATGCAAACTCTATCGACGAAGACTAACTTTAGCGTCGTCAATCATATTTAGCCTATATTGCCTGCGTTGCTCACCTTGTCACTTACAACAGTAAGCTCCAACGGTTCGCAACTTGACGGCTTTGTCTAAACAACGATTGTCTTAACTAAAGAACATTGAAGGCTCCTCTTTTTTTTAAATAGGGGCTTTCTTTTAGTTACCAAGTAACTAATGACCAAGTTAACTAATTACTTATTTTAAGAGAAGCTGTTTTATGACTACTCAATCAAAATCACTTGCTTATTTAGAGCAAACTCAAGACTTTATTCGTCGTCACATTGGACCAAACGCAGAACAAACTCAAGCAATGTTGAACGACATTGGCGCAGAATCTGTTGACGCACTTATTAATGAAATCGTACCAAGTGATATTCGTTTATCCGATCTTCCTGCAATTGAAGAAAGTAAAACAGAAGTACAAGCATTAGCTGACTTAAAAGCAGTAGCAAGCTTGAACAAGGTAAATGATACTTACATTGGTTTAGGTTACTACGGTACGTTAACACCAAACGTTATTTTACGTAACGTATTAGAAAATCCAGGCTGGTACACAGCTTATACGCCTTACCAACCAGAAATTGCTCAAGGTCGTTTAGAGTCATTGTTAAACTACCAACAAATGTGTATCGACCTTACAGGTTTAGAGCTTGCCTCTGCTTCATTATTAGATGAAGGCACAGCCGCTGCAGAAGCCATGGCATTGGCAAAACGTGTTTCTAAAAACAAAAAATCAAACTTATTTTTTATTTCAAGTGATGTTTATCCACAAACTATCGACTTGGTTAAACAACGTGCAGAAATGTTTGATTTTGATGTTATTGTTGCCCCTGCAAATGAAGCAGCTGACCACGATGTTTTTGGTGCATTATTACAATACCCAAGTGCAACAGGTGAAGTAACAGACATCAGTGAGTTAATTGAAAAAATTCACGCAAACAAAGGTATCGTTGCAGTAGCAGCCGATATCATGAGTTTAGTTTTATTGAAGTCTCCTGGTGAACTTGGCGCAGACGCTGTTATTGGTTCAACACAACGCTTTGGTGTTCCAATGGGGTACGGCGGACCACACGCAGCATTTTTTACCACAAGTGAAAAATACAAGCGTTCATTACCGGGTCGTATTATTGGTGTATCTAAAGACACACGCGGTAACGCAGCTCTGCGTATGGCAATGCAAACGCGTGAACAACATATTCGTCGTGAAAAAGCTAATTCAAACATTTGTACCGCTCAAGTTTTATTAGCTAACATGGCGGCGTTTTACGCGGTTTACCATGGTCCTAAAGGCTTAAACATTATAGCTAACCGTATTCACCGTTTCGCTGATATTTTATGTTTAGGTACAGCAGCGAAAGGCTTAACCGCCATTCACGCTAACTACTTTGATACATTAACGTTTAACTTAGATAACAAAGAAGAAATCGTTTCACGAGCATTAGCTGCTGGTGTTAACTTCCGTACAGACGTTGAAGGTCAAATCAGCATCTCATTAGATGAAACAACAACTCGTACTGATATCGCTGGCTTATTCGATATATTATTAGGCGAAGGTCATGGTCTAGAAGTAAGCAAGCTTGACGATAGCGTAGTCGCTTCTGGTCATTCTTCTATTCCAGCTGCATTAGTACGTGAATCTGAAATATTGACTCACCCTGTATTTAATTCATACCACAGCGAAACAGAAATGCTTCGTTATATCAAAAAACTCGAAAACAAAGATTTAGCATTGAACCACTCAATGATTTCTTTGGGTTCTTGTACCATGAAATTAAATGCAACAGCACAGATGATCCCAGTATCATGGCCTGAATTCGCTAACATGCACCCATTTGCACCTATCGACCAAGCGCAAGGTTACAAGCAAATGATTGATGAGTTAGGGGATTGGTTAGTTGAACTTACTGGCTACGACAACATATCAATGCAGCCAAACTCAGGTGCTCAAGGTGAGTATGCGGGATTAATTGCGATTGTTAAATATCATGAAAGTCGTGGCGATGCACATCGTAACATCTGTTTAATTCCATCTTCTGCTCATGGTACTAACCCTGCGTCTGCGCAAATGGTTGGTATGAAAGTTGTTGTAGTTGCTTGTGATAAAGAAGGCAACGTTGACATGGATGACTTGCGTACTAAAGCAAGTGAAATGGCCGACAACCTTGCTTGTATCATGATCACATACCCGTCAACTCACGGTGTATACGAAACAACGGTTGCAGAAATTTGTAACATCGTTCATGACAACGGCGGCCAAGTTTACCTTGACGGCGCAAACATGAATGCACAAGTAGGTGTTACATCTCCAGGCCACATTGGCGCAGATGTATCTCACTTGAACTTGCATAAAACATTCGCTATTCCACATGGTGGCGGTGGCCCAGGTATGGGACCAATCGGTGTTAAAGCACATTTAGCTCCATTCTTGCCTGACCATGCAATTATTACTGTTGATGACAGCACTAAAGGTAATGGCGCAGTTTCAGCAGCACCTTTTGGCAGTGCAGGTATTTTATGTATCTCTTACCTTTACTGTGCAATGTTAGGTAAGCAAGGTGTTACAGATGCAACTAAATACGCGATTACAAACGCTAACTACTTAGCAACCAAACTAAGCCAGCATTACCCACTTTTATATGCAGGAAAAAATGGTCGTGTTGCACACGAATGTATTATCGACTTGCGTCCGCTTAAAGCAGCTTCAGGAATTACTGAGGTTGATATAGCTAAACGCTTAATCGATTACGGTTTCCATGCGCCAACGATGTCGTTCCCAGTTGCGGGTACTTTCATGATTGAGCCTACGGAGTCTGAGTCTAAAGTTGAACTTGACCGTTTCGTTGAGGCGATGGTCTCTATTCGTGACGAAGTGCGTAAAGTTGAATCAGGTGAATGGTCAAGTGATAACAACCCACTTCACAATGCACCACATACATTAGCGGATATTACGGATACTTGGGATCGTGCTTATACAATTAAAGAGGCGGTATTCCCAGTTCCAGCGGCAGCGGCTAATAAATTCTGGCCAACGGTTAACCGTATTGATGATGTATACGGTGATCGTAATTTAATTTGTAGTTGTCCGCCGATTGAAAGCTACATTGACTAGCTGTGTTTTGATCACAACACTTAGAGTTGGAAACCGCTTGTTTAAAGTTGGAAACTGACATTTAGAGTTGGAAACTTTCAAATTATGTTTAAAGGCGAATCATAAATGATTCGCCTTTTTTATTTGTAATGATTACTTTGTGGTACTTACTGACCTAAGAACAATGAACACTGGTAGTTTTTCCTCAGCAAAAGCTAACGTTAAAAAAGTGCGCATTAGAGACATTAACTTTAAATATTTTTCCATATATTTTCTAATGAATAATTTGTGTCATATTACTGAGAAGTCTTAGTAATAATCTAAAAACACCCAGATAACATCCTAATCCATTGATTTTATGCGTAATAGCCTCGAATTTTATATTGGATATTACTGAGAAGTCTCCATAATAAGCT
>Ga0209712_10003648_pt1 | contig 12441 bp, 12 predicted proteins | sample ArcOceMetagenome_FD_187443 | JGI IMG/M metagenome (GOLD analysis project Ga0209712, IMG submission 187443) | Marine eukaryotic phytoplankton communities from Arctic Ocean - Arctic Ocean - Greenland ARC118M Metagenome (SPAdes) (version 2) | ecosystem: Environmental > Aquatic > Marine > Oceanic...
ACACTATGCCCCATGGTTACATCAAGAAAATCTTATCAGCCAATGTTTACGACGTAGCTGTAGAAACCCCCGTTGAATTGGCGCGCAGCCTGTCTAAGCGATTAGACAATAACATTTTAATTAAACGTGAAGATTTACAACCTATATTTTCTTTTAAAATTAGGGGTGCCTATAACTGTATTTCCCAGTTAAGTGATGCACAAAAGGCCTGTGGTTTAGTGGCTGCGTCAGCGGGCAATCATGCTCAAGGGGTAGCGTTGTCGGCTAAGCATTTGGGGATTAAGGCCACGATAGTCATGCCCAAAACAACTCCAGACATTAAGGTTAGTTCTGTGAAAGCCTTCGGTGCGGAAGTTATTTTACATGGCGATTCATTTGCTCAAGCGTATGCCTATTCGCTAACCTTGGTGGCCGACCAAGGCCTTGTTTATATTCATCCTTTTGATGACGAACACGTGATTGCGGGTCAAGGCACAGTTGCTGTGGAACTGTTGCGGCAGATCCAGGGGAACCTTGATGTGGTATTTGTGCCCGTTGGTGGGGGGGGGTTAATTGCCGGTATGTCTGTTTATATTAAGTACCTACGCCCAGATATCAAAATTATAGGTGTAGAGCCAGAAGATGCCTGTTGTCTTAAGTCCGCCTTAGATGCTGGCGAGCGGGTGATTTTGTCAGAAGTAGGCACTTTTGCTGAGGGTGTTGCGGTTGCCCAAGTAGGTAAACTCAACTTTGAGTTAGCCCAGCAGTATGTTGATGAAGTCATCACCGTGACCACAGATGAGCTGTGTGCAGCCATTAAAGATATTTACGACGACACGCGCGCAGTTACAGAACCGTCGGGCGCATGTGCCGTGGCTGGTTTAAAGAAATATGTGGAACGTGAGCAAGCTCAGGGTCAAACTCTGGTGGCCGTGTCTACGGGTGCTAACCTCAATTTTGACCGTTTGCGGCATGTGGCCGAGCGGGCTGAAATTGGAGAAGGTCGCGAGGCTATTATTGCGGCGCAGATACCTGAGCAAGCGGGTAGTTTTAAGCGTTTTTGCTCCGCCTTGGGTGAACGTAATATCACTGAATTTAACTATCGCTACGCCAACGAGCTTCGAGCGCAAGTGTTTGTGGGTGTAACGCTTAAGTCAGGGGATGGCGGCAGCCAGTCCTTGCTTGAAGAGCTATCTCATCAGAGTATACCCGCAGTGGATTTGACCAATAATGAAATGGCTAAAATTCACGTCCGTTACATGGTGGGTGGGCACGCTTTTGTCGACCACGAAGTGGTTTATCGTTTCACCTTTCCAGAACGGCCCGGTGCTTTAATTAAGTTCTTGAGTAAATTAGGTCAGCCGTGGAATATTTCAATGTTTCATTATCGTAATCATGGGTCTGCCTATGGTCGCGTGTTGGTGGGGATGCAAGTGCCGCCTGAAGATAAGGCCAAGTTTGAAGGTTATTTAGACGAGCTAGGTTATGCGTTTAACGAAGAAACCCATAACCCAGCATATCAGCTATTCTTAGCGCCAGAGTCGCGTTAATTAGTCTGCAACGGCTATATTTGTACCCGATGGGTTGCTTATGAATATTGCCATTTTGACTTTTGAAGGCTTTAACGAATTAGATTGCTTTATTGCTGCTGGAATATTAAACCGTTTGCAGCCTCAAGGGTGGAATATTCAAATTACCTGTCCAGCCACACAGGTAACGTCTATGAATGGCGTTACCGTCACTGCCCAGCAGCCCCTAGAATTTGCTAATAGTGCCGATGCAGTGTTGTTTGGCAGTGGTATTTCCACCCGAGACATTGCCAAAGATGATGCCTGCTTAATAGGCTCAAGTTAGACCCGCAAAGACAATTGATTGGCGCCAATATTCTGGCACCTTGTTGTTAGTAAAATTAGGCTTTTCAAATGGGTTACCTGCGTGCACAGACTCGAAGCCCAAGCCTTGGGTTATTGAGGCGGGAGTCAAAGTGTTAACCCAGCCATTTACCGCGCAAGATAATATTGCTACGGCGGGGGGTTGCATGGCTGCACAATACCTTGCAACTTGGGTGATTACCAAATTAGCAGGCAACCCTGCAGCTGAATCGGCCGTTCACTATGTTACACCTGTGGGTAAAAAAGAAGCCTCAGTGGCTCGATGCATGGCGGTGGTGGAGCCCTATATTGGCTAAACCTGCACTGTCTAATTGCTGCTTAAGCTGACCTATTCGGTAAGTTAATATCCACCCTAAGGCCGCCCGTGGGACGGTTACTGGCTTCAATGGTTCCGCCTTGAGCCCTGATCGCCTGGTCAGCGATAGCCATGCCAACACCGTAGCCGCCGCTTTGTTGGTTACGGCTGGTTTCAACACGGTAGAAGGGTTCAAACAAGCGCTTAAGAGAGTTATCTGGCACACCCTCCCCCTCATCCTCTATGCGAATCACGATATTATCTTTATGTTTTTCCACTTGTAAAAACACACGGCCATCGGCTGAGGTGTAACGAATGGCATTACGTAAGATGTTTTCGACCGCTCGGGAGACCAATTCTGGTTGTCCAGTTAACAGGATGTGGGGGGGTTGTTGCAGTAGCACCTGATGTTTGGATTGAGCCTCAAATTGGGCGTCTTGAGTGAGTTTTTGTAATAGTGCGCCCAAATCATAGGTTTCATCAGCAGGGCTTTGATCTTGTTGCTCTAGGCGCAATAAACTGAGCACTTGGTCAATGAGGGCGTTCATGCGCTCTATTTCGCGTTCAATGCGATGTAAAGACTGATGTTCTGTGTCGGGCATTTTTCGTGCCAGTAGCTCTATGGCAATTTGCTGTCTGGCTAAGGGCGTTCTTAACTCATGGGAGATGTCGCGGAACAGTCGTTGCTGATTACTTACCAGCAAACTAATGCGTTCGGCCATGTGGTTAAAGGCGATGCCTACCTCCCCAATTTCATCTTTTCTGGCGCCAACTAGATTGGTTAGGCGGGTGTCCAGATTGCCTCTAGCAAATGAGTCAGTGGCTTGTTTGAGTTTGCGTAATGGGTCTGTAATACGCCAAGTCACAAAGGCGGTCAGCAGGGCTACGATGACTAAGGCGGTGAGGACTTGCAGTATGGGTAAATGTTTTAACCAAGCTGGGTAAGGTCCACGATTATCCCGATGGGCGACAAAGGTATAGATGCGGTTGCTGCTGCTGGATATGCGATAAGGTTGAAAGCCCCTTAAGTGGCGTTCTGATAATCTGTTTTGAGTGAGGGGTAACGCAAATTGAAGCCAGTTTTTGGGCAGGTTGGCTAGGCTAATGGGACGTCGTTTAGAATCTAACATGAAGCCCTTCACATCAAACTCTTGGTCGATATAACGCAGCCATGCCGTCAGCTCTGCAGGGCCATTGGTTTCAAATATATCGGCAGCTTTGATGCCTAAGCGGACGACTCGTTGGTATTGGTCTTGGTCTCGCTCTTCAACAATAATTTCTGACAAGGTGGCAACAGAAAAAATAACTGCAATCAGGGTTAACCAAAAAAAGAAAAATATTTTCCAATATAAACTGCGAAATATTAGTAGGCCTTTAATCATTAATGACATACTGATATCCGATACCGCGTATGGTTTTTATGCGTGGCTCATGGCTTAAAAATGGCCCCAGCTTGCGTCGTAGGTTGCTCATGTGCATGTCGACACTGCGGTCATATAGGGCTAACTTTCGGCCTAATGCTGTTTCTGTCAGTTCTTCTTTACTGAGTACTTGCCCAGCCTTTTCCAGTAAGCTGGCTAAAAGATTAAATTCTGTGCTGGTTAAGTCGAGCACTTGTCCTTGCTTGGTGACCATGCGCGTGTTGTGGTTGAGCTCTACATCTTCTAACACCATGATCTGACGGTTACCACTAGCTTGCATGCCGGCCTTATCCATTTCAACGCGCCTTAGTATGGCGCGAATGCGGGCAATAATTTCCCGTGGGTTACACGGCTTTGGTAAATAATCGTCGGCCCCCATTTCAAACCCTACTATGCGATCGACTTCATCGCTGCGTGCGGTGAGCATAAGTACTGGGGTTTTATGATTGGTACGAAATTGTTTGAGAAGGTCTAGGCCATTCATTTTTGGCATCATTATATCGAGCACTAAAGCATCATAATTGCCGCTTAGGGCCATGTTCAGGCCTTGCTCTCCATCAAAGGCTTGATCTACTTCAAAGTTTTCTAGCACCAAAAACTCACTCAATAATTCATTGAGTTCTTGATCATCTTCGATTAATAATATGCGCGTAGTCATAACGTCGAAACCTCTAGTGTGGGCAGGTCTAATCAGTTTAGGAGTGTGATTGTGCCATAGTTACGAACGATATGCGGACATGAGGTGCGGGTTTACAGACCTTTACGTGTTTAGAATTGGCTGGCAACTTCACACTAAAGTAAGTGAAAGACTCCCCAAGGTGTCGTTTCCGATGGTTGCCCTGAACCCGAGGGTTCAAGGTGGGGGCTCCTGCTTAGGTGGAAGGCGTTCCAACAAGTGGACATGCACAAAACATAAGCGAGAAGCCCCCTGGGTATATGAATCGGCTCAAGGACGTTATCGAATGTCGAGCACCACAGGGAATCTGTAAGTATTATAGGCTGGTGTTTTTAAGAATGGAACCTAAGTTTTGTAAAGAAATTTAGCTGAGGCTGTCGCTAACTCTTTTATCGAGTTGTTCTAAGGCTATTTCTAGGGTTTCTAGCTGGGCCTTGGCCTCTATTAATTCAGCGCTCATGTTGAGGGCTGCCATGACCGCCATGCGCTCTAGGCCTAATACCCGCCCACTGGCTTTAATGCCACGCAGGGTTTGGTCTAAGTTGTCTGCGGCTAGGCGAAGGCTAGCTTCTTTGCCAGCGGGGCAAGTGAGGGTATAACTTTGTTCCAAAATGGACACTTTCACTGCTTCCGAGTCAGTCATGCTTAGTTTCCGTTGCTTGGTCAAATAAGCTGATCAGGTAATTCAACTCATCTTCCAGGGTTTGGTTTTGGGCCCGGTCAGACTCCAGGTCGGCGTCTGATGTGAGGCTATTGGTATGCTGTTGCTGCTTTACTAGCTGTTGTTCCAGTTCTGTCACACGGCTTTGCAGCTGGGTATGCTCCTGCCGCAAAGCCCCATGTTGGGTTAACAACTGGTCAATGTGATGTACCAAGGCGGTGATAGTCGACATTGCTGGGCCACTTAAAAGATAATATATGCTTCGATTTTATAGTAAATTGCGCTACTGTCTAGTGACGCATTGTAAAAGCTCTAGAGAATGCCCTCAGCTCAGGTATAATAGGGCCATAATTTGCTGCCAGAGCCCAACCAATGACCGATACCACCCTGCAACTAAACTACGTATTTGACGACTTTGCCGACATGTTTGTTGAGTTGGGTGCCTTTGGTACTCCCTCTGAATTGCATGGCCTTTTAACGGGGCAGTTGGTGGCGGGTGTGCGGGCTGACGCAGAAGCTTGGCTAGCCATGGTGGTGGCACATTTAGATGTGCAAGGGTTAGAAGATGATGATGACAAAGCCGAGCTAGTAGTGCTTTATGATATGGCATTAGAGCAACTAACGGCCCCCGACTTTGGCTTCCAGTTGTTACTTCCAGAAGATGATATGGAGCTTGCAGGTAGAACCGAATCTTTAGGCGCTTGGTGCAGTGGGTTTTTAAGTGGCTTTGGGTTAGGTTTTGATCATACTAAGCAAAAGCTATCGAGTGAAATCACAGACTCTATGGAAGATCTAGCCAGTATTGCTCAAGCCTCCTTTGACGCAGATGACGACGAGCAAAAAGATGACAGTGCAGAAACCAGTTACATGGAGCTAGTTGAGTATGTGCGTTTGGCCGCCATGATGGTGTTTGCAGAATTCAATTTGCTGGCTGATGGAGCGCAAAAAAAAGGGCCACATCAATTACATTAAAGGCACTCTATTATGACTAAAATCGCCACCATAGAATATAAACATCGACGCCAAGCCTTGTTAAAAAAGCTACCACAAGGAGCTGTGGTGATTATTCAGTGTGCACCGGTACATATCCGCAACGGTGATGTTGAGCACGATTACCGCCAAGACAGTAGCTTTTGCTATTTGTCGGGCATGCTAGAGTCACAAGCAACCTTGGTACTGGCTAATGGGGTCAATGGCCCATCGAGCACTATTTTTTGTGCGAGCAAAAATAAGTTACAAGAAATTTGGCATGGTCGTCGCTTAGGAGTAGATGCTGCACCGGGTGTGTTGATGATGGATCACGCTTATAGCAACGAAAGTCTGGCAGACAAATTGATTGATTTGTTAGATGATGCGAGCCAAGTAGTTTATAGCTTTAGCCGCTCTGACACGGGTGACCAAGTGCAGCACAGTCTTTCTAGTTTGCGGAGGCTAGGGCGCCAAGGCAAAATATGCCCGACTCAGTTAGTAGACCTTGATCCATTAGTCGATGCCATGCGGTTGTTCAAATCTGCTGCCGAAGTAGATCAAATGGCGCTCGCCTGCGATATTAGCGTGACGGCTCATAAGCGGGCCATGCAAGTGTGCAAAGTGGGTATGAATGAATACCAGTTGGCGGCTGAATTACATCACCAATTTGCTATGCAAGGCAGCCCGCGCGTGGCTTATGGTTCGATCGTCGCTGGTGGCGAAAATGCCTGTATTTTGCATTACACCAATAATGATCAAGTGTTGCAGGATGGTGATTTAGTGTTAATTGATGCGGGCTGCGAGTTAGACCAGTATGCGTCAGACATTACCCGTACATTCCCGGTTAATGGTCGCTTTAGTGACCCGCAAAAAACCATTTATGAGCTGGTATTGGCTGCTCATCAAGCGACCTTGGCCTGCATAAAACCGGGCGCTGTGTTTACTGATATGCAAGATGCTGCAGTCAAAGTTATCACTCAAGGTTTAATTGATATTGGCTTGTTGACAGGTGAGCTTGATAAAAACATTGAAGATAAAACTTTTCGTAAATTCTACATGCACAATATCGGTCATTGGCTAGGCATGGATGTACATGACGTGGGTGCTTACAAGCTAGAGGGAGAGTCTAGGCCCCTGCTTGCTGGCATGGTTACTACGGTAGAACCAGGTCTATATATAGACCCAGATGATATGGAAATTCCCCCGCAGTGGCGGGGTATTGGTGTGCGTATTGAAGACAATATTTTGGTGACAGACAAGGGTTACCGTAACCTTACAGCGTATTTGCCCGTGTCTGTGGCAGATATTGAAAGTTTAATGGCCGGCTAATGAGTGAACATGCAGATCAACGCCCTGCGGGGGCTCAGGTGACTAACCATTATGACATTGTTATTGTCGGCGGCGGCTTAGTCGGTGCAAGCCTGTGTCTGGCGTTGGCGGGCACGGCCAAGGCTTATGGGCTATCCATTGCCTTATTAGATGCTGCCCCCATTGAAGCCACAACACCTTCGGCGGCAGGTGCTCTAGACGGACGGGCAACGGCGCTTGCCCTGGGTAGCCGCAACTTATTGCAAAGTATTGGTCTATGGCAGCATTTATCACCCCACGCGCAAGCGATTAGTAATATTCAAGTAAGTGACCAGGGGCGGCCTTGGAAGAGTGAGATGCAGGCCTCTGATATGCAACGAGAAGCTTTGGGTTATGTGCTGCAAAATCAGACCATGGGGCAGGTCTTTTTAGAGCAAATTAGGCACCGTTGTAGTGATTTTGTGCATCTAATTGATCAAGCCCAGGTGACCGCTATCGATAATGCGCGTCAAAATAGCCAGCTAGAATACCAGCGACTGGGTCAATCTGGCAGCCTCACTGCACAGCTCATTGTCATGGCTGATGGCGGTCGCTCAGATCTGCGACAACAACTGGGTATGTTTGATCAAGTGCATAATTATGCACAGGTGGCGCTAGTGGCTAATGTGCAATTAGACCAATACCATGGGGGCCTTGCTTGTGAGCGATTTACGCCATCAGGGCCCTTAGCCTTATTGCCATTGCCTAGCATTGAGGGTAAGTATCGTGCCGCCCTAGTATGGACCCAGCCCATAGCGCGACAGCGTGAATTACAACAGTTGACCGACGCTGAGCTGCTGCAAGAAATTCAACAACAGGTGGGTTATCCCATGGGCCAGTTGCTCGCCATTGGTGATCGTCAGGTTTACCCGTTGGCGCTTAGTGTTGCTCAAGAGCAAGCACGCCAAGGTTTAGCCGTTGTAGGCAATGCAGCTCATACCTTGCACCCCATTGCGGGACAGGGTTTTAACCTCGCCTTACGTGGCAGTTTTGCTTTGGCGCAATCGGTCCTTAAGGCCTGCACCCAAGCCACCCCTATTGGCGACCTAGCCAACTTAAATCAGTTTGTTGAAACTAGCCGGTGGGACCAAGAACGTGTCATTAGTGCAAGTGACAAGGTCATGAAGCTGTTTTCTAGCGATAAATGCCATTACTCTGCGGTAAGGCAATTAGGCTTATTAACCATGCAACAGGTGCCCTTAGTCAACACTATATTTACCCGCGCAGCCATGGGCTTAGATGTGCCCTTGGCACAGGTTCTAGCGATGCCTGCGGCGCCAACGGCTAGGTCAAATAGTAGCCAAGAGATAAGTTCATGAGCCAGTTTGATGTGGTGATAGTAGGTGCTGGAATGGTCGGTGCAAGCCTTGCTTGTGGTCTTATCGATGCTGGCTTTAAGGTGGCGTTAATTGAGTCGGGTGCCTTAAACCCGTCGCAAGATTGGCTGCCTGGGCAGGTGGATGCGCGAGTCTCTGCTTTGAGTTTAGCCTCTGAAAACTTATTACAAAACCTTGAAGCCTGGCCTGTGATTGAAAATATGGCGCGTCTGCAAGCCTATAGTGCGATGCATGTGTGGGATGCCTGTGGCACGGGTCAGCTGAACTTTACTGCGGCCGAACAGCACCTGCCTTATCTAGGCCATATTGTTGAAAATGCTACGATTACGTCATCCTTGCACCAAATCTTAGGGCGCAAAGAATATCAGCTATTTGAACACAGTCAGGTTGTTGACATGAGCTCACAAGAGATCGCGCCGCGACGTTTAACCTTGGCAAGTGGTGAACAAATTAGCGCTACTTTAGTGGTTGGGGCTGATGGAGCTAACTCTAAGATTAGGCAATTAGCTGGCTTACCTACCCGTGAATGGGATTACCCGCATCACGCTTTGGTGACTCGAGTCAAAGTCACTCAACCCCATAAAAATACAGCATGGCAGCGCTTTACAGAGGACGGTATATTGGCTTTTTTGCCTTTATTAACGGCGCTTGAAGAAGGCTCAGATGCGCATTATTGTTCCATTGTGTGGTCGTGCCCAAAGGCGCAAGCAGAGGCCATGCAACAGGCGTCTGAAGCTGAATTTTGCCTCGCCCTGAGTCGTGCGTTTGAGAGTCGATTAGGTGCTGTGATTGCCACTGACCAGCGTCATGTCATCCCCCTTCGGCAGCGCCATGCGAAGCGGTATGTGCAGTCTGGTTTAGCCCTGGTGGGTGATGCAGCGCACACCATACACCCGCTGGCTGGGCAGGGGGTTAATTTGGGTTTTTTGGATGTCGCCGCTTTAGTCGAGACCATAACGCAAGCTCAGCAGCAAGGAAATGACATTGCCAGTCTTAAGGTGCTAGAGCAATATCAGGCCCTAAGACGCGGCGATAATCTTCGTATGATGACTCTGATGGAAAGTTTTTCTCGATTATTTGGTAACCAACACCCTATGCTCAGTTTGCTGCGCAATACGGGCATGAACTGGGTGCAAAAACTGAGCCCTATTAAACAACATTTGGCGCAACAGGCCATGGGTGTAGGTGTGCACTTACCTCCCTTGTCACAAGCGCCCAAACCTGTAAAAAACACCTGATAAGGATACGATTATGAGCAACTTACCCCAAGGCTTAAGCTTCGTCGCAAGCCATGAATGGATTCGTAACGAAGGCGACGGCACGGTCACTATTGGCGTCACAGACTATGCCCAAGAGCAATTAGGTGATGTGGTGTTTGTTGAGTTGCCAGAGGTTGGTGTGGAACTGGTGTGTGAAGATGAGTTTGGTGTGATTGAGTCGGTTAAAGCGGCGTCAGATTTATTTGCTCCAGTGTCTGGAGCAGTAATTGCCGTTAATGAGCAGTTAGACGATGATCCAGAATTGGTGAACTCAGATCCTTATGGTGAAGCATGGCTGTTAAAAATACGCTTAACTCACCCGGAAGAACTCGAGCATTTGTTAGATGCTGATGCCTACAGCCAATTGTGTGAAGAATAAATGCCTGATCTAATTTTAAAAGCCAAGTCTGACCGCCGTTTACGTCAAGGGCATTTGTGGATTTACAGTAATGAAGTTGATGTGAATAAAGCACCTCTGCAAAGTTTCTCAGCGGGCCAACAAGTGAATGTTCTCGATGCTAAAGGTAAAGCTTTAGGGACTGCCATTATTAACCCTAAACAACTGATTTGTGGTCGTTTGGTAAGTCGGAAAGCTGAAGAGCCACTCAATCTAGAACGTTTGGTTAGTCGCTTGAAAGCGGCGTTAGCTAGCCGAGAACAGTTGTTTGAAGATCAATGCTATCGCTGGGTCTATGGTGACAGTGATGGTTTGCCTGGGCTAGTGATTGACCGCTTTGATCAGGTGATCGTGGTCCAAATTTCTAATGCGGGTATCGAATTATTACTTGAAGAATTACTGGAAGCCATCAATCTAGTGGTGCCAGAGCTGAATATTTTGCTTAAAAATGATGGCAAAATGCGCGCCATCGAAGGCCTGGAAGAATACGTGCGTGTGGCCCAAGGTGACGTACCCAAATTGGTACCCCTCAAAGAAAATGGTGTGAGCTTTTTAGCGCCAGTGTGGGATGGCCAGAAAACCGGGTGGTTTTATGACCACCGATTAAATCGCCGTAGAGTGCAAAAACTAGCTCAGGGTAAGCGGGTTTTAGACATTTTTAGCTACATTGGTGGTTGGGGTGTGCAGGCTGCAGTGGCAGGGGCTGAGGAGGTTGTTTGTGTAGACGCCTCTGCCCCAGCGCTAGATCTAGTGCACCAGCAGGCACAATTGAACGGTGTTGGTGATAAAGTGCATAGCTTAAAAGGTGATGCTTTTACCACCATGAAGCAATTACATGAAGACGGAGAGCGTTTTGACATCGTCATTATTGATCCGCCTGCTTTTATTGCTCGTCGCAAAGACATTAAAGCGGGTGAGCTCGCCTATCAACGCGCTAACCAATTGGCTATGCGGCTATTAAAGCCCGAAGGGGTATTGGTATCCGCTTCATGTTCTATGCATTTAGAACGCGCTCGTCTGACTCAGCTATTGCAGGAGGCCTGTCGTAAAAATGGCCGCATGGGACAGGTCTTGGAGCAAGGAGGTCAGGGCGGTGATCACCCAGTGCATCCAGCTATCCCCGAGACTGACTACTTAAAGTCAGTGATCCTGCGGACCTGGTACGAGGTTTAAGGTATTTTTGAGGGCGCAGCAAGGGGCTGGTAATGAGTTAAAGGTGCCTACCTTAAGCTCATTACTGGCCAGCCCTTGGCGATTGCATGGGCTGCAAGTTTGGTATCCGGATCAACGACGACGGGCTTGTCCACCCGCGCCAATAAGGGGATATCATTGTGTGAATCACTGTAAAAACAGGCGCCTTCAATCGTGTAACCCTCGGCCGCCATCCACTCATTAAGCTTGTCAATTTTGCCTTCCTTAAAGCAAGGTGAGCCACTCAATTTTCCCGTATAGCGGCCGTCTACACATTCCGCAGGTGTGGCAATGAGATGAGGTATGGCCAGGTAGTCCGCAATGGGGCCGGTGATGAAGTCATTGGTGGCGGTAATAATCACCAAAATATCCCCTGCATCTCGGTGTTGCTTTAACAAGGCTTGGGTTTTAGGAGCAATCATGGGGATCACGACTGATGCCATGAACTGTTGGTGAATGTTGCTTAGTTGAGTGGCGCTGTATTGGGTCAAAGGTGTAAGTACAAACTCGGCATAAGCATGCATGTCCAACGTGCCAGCAACATAGTCTTGGTAAAAAGCATCATTTTTAGCACTATAGTCAGCGCCATCAACAAGACCTTTTGACACCATAAACTGGCCCCACCCATAGTCGCTATCGCCTGCTAATAATGTGTTGTCTAAATCAAACAAAGCCAGCCTTTGTTGCATGGGTATGCCTATATTAATGGTTCATGGGGCGTTATTTTAGCTCATTTTAATCTCTTGTTGTGGTTGTCTGCCGTTTTGTGGAACAATGGGGACAAATATATTTTGTATGGTGCAAAGCCGTGATCGATAAAGATGGTTTTCGCCCCAATGTAGGTATTATTCTGGCAAACTCCCATGGCCAAGTGCTGTGGGCAAAACGATTGGGTTGGGATGCTTGGCAGTTCCCCCAAGGTGGCATTGACGCCCACGAAACACCAGAACAAGCCTTATTTAGGGAACTCAAAGAAGAGATTGGGCTGTCGCCAGAGCATGTCGAGGTCCTTGCCTG
>Ga0209712_10003650_pt1 | contig 12440 bp, 11 predicted proteins | sample ArcOceMetagenome_FD_187443 | JGI IMG/M metagenome (GOLD analysis project Ga0209712, IMG submission 187443) | Marine eukaryotic phytoplankton communities from Arctic Ocean - Arctic Ocean - Greenland ARC118M Metagenome (SPAdes) (version 2) | ecosystem: Environmental > Aquatic > Marine > Oceanic...
TTCAATAAAACATGTATCTCCGTTTACTGTAATTTGCATATGTTTCTTAGAAATACCATTCACAGCGAGAGCATGATCACAATCATGAGATCTTCCTAAAGAATTTTCACCTTCATTTAGAATAAACTCTTTCCCTCTTAATTTACCACCTACGGCGACTAACTTAAACACCTCGAACCTCCAAGTAGTCTCCTTCAGTCACATCGTTTGGTATTTTACCTTCAGGTAGCTCCAAAACTTTTGTCGCCTTAAAGTATATCCAACTAAATCTCCAAGGCTTAAAAGATCTAATTATTTTAATAATTTTAAAATCATTATTTAAAAAGATGACATCAATTGGAAACCTTACAAAACAATTATGGATTGAGTTCCCTGGGTCTAAAATAATTCCATCTCCAATCATCTCTTTAGAGAACATAAGCCCTTTCATTCTTGAAAGCATTGTATTTGCGTGTCTAATATCTTTTCCAAAACTAAAACTAGATTTTGTATGTAGAAACTCCATTACTGACCTCCAACAAATTGTAAGATAATGGGAGCCCCAATAATTATAAAAACGGCAGGCATAATAAACATCATCATTGGAAATAGAATTTTTGTTGCTGCAGTAGCACCTTTTTTTTCAGCCTCAGATGATCTTTTTTGTCTTAATTCTGCTGCAAGAGTCTTAAGTATTGGTCCAATAGAGGCTCCGACTGCATCTGCAGCAATCAAAGTTGCGCAAAATGATGATATAGGCAATGTGTTACATCTCCATGACAACTGTCTTAAACCCTCAGCCCTACTCGCTCCAACTTTGGTCTCTTTAATAAGAATTTCAAATTCATCAACTAAAGGAGATGGAGGTGCTTTTTCAATAACCTTTTGCATCGCCGCCATAAAATCAAGTCCAGCCTCAACTGACAAGGCAAGCATATCTACAATAAATGGCATGTTCTGGATCATCTCATCACTTCTTTTAGTAATCTTTCCATTAATCCAAATATCGGGATAGAAGAATCCAATAGCAGATAAAACAGGAAGGATTGACATGGGCCATGTCTCTTCTAAAAATTGGCGAATCATAATAAATAGAATTGGGAATCCTATAATTAAAAACAGTTTAAATGCGAAGAAGTCTTCAGGTGTTAGATGTTTTGTCATACCACTTGATGCTAACTTTCTTTTATATTTCTCTTTTAATTTCTTTTTATTTTTCATTCCTTGAACAATTGGACTGAAATATCTTCTAAAGAATGGTCTAGAATATTTTAAAACAGGATCATTAGGAACATCTTTTCCTTGATCCTCCTGTTCAGCATCCTCTAGTGTTTCTTGAGCTTTAAACTTATCTTCTTCTTTAAATACTGCAAATGCTATCAAGAAAACAGACAGGCCAGCCAAGAAGTATCCAGCGTACATTAAAATCGTACTTCCAGTTAAAAGGCTCTGTTCCATAGTATTTTTATAGAAAATTACTTTTGCATCATCAGCTCTAAATAAACATTTTCCATTATCTCTTGATAAACTAAAGTCGTTTCCACTTGATTCATCAAAACCACTTCTATCAAAGTTCCAAGAGTCGTATTCTTTCTTTATAGATAAAGTTCCAGATGGATTATAAGCTCTTTTACCTATATAAGTTGTAACATCCAAGAAGATACTACATTCATTATTAGAAAGTATTGCACTACGGACAAAGAATTTTCCATAGCTTCCTTTTTCTGTTTGGAAAAAATATGTATTACCTTTTAATTCTTCAGAATTTTTTGATAAGACAAATATTTTTTTTGATTTCATTTTAGTTGCGTACTTACGTATACAATTGGCATCTATTTTATCAAATTTTTCCGAGCACTTTGCAAAAACCAAATTTGGTAAAACTGAAATTACGATTAATATTAATATAAAAAATCCACGTTGATTTTTTAACATTTCTGACTCTCCACGCATGAATACATACTATATAATATCAAACATTTGCGTGTGATACAGAAACACTTTGGAGAGGAAAATTATTCTGTTATACCTAATTGATCAAGTATGTTCTGACTCTTTTCTTTATTAATAATTTTCTCTATTGAGGGGATGTATATTGGACTATATTCAGCAAAGTGATTTTTTTTACAATCCTTTACTCTTTTAGTTTTATCTTCAATCGTTTCTTTTTTTATCTCTTGAAGCCTAATTGCCTCTTTTACAGCTTTAAAAGCTTTTTCTGTTGATTCTAATGAACGATATAAAATAATATCTGCACCTGCATTCAAAGCCATTATCGCAGCTTTTTCACAAGTATAATTATCCTCAATAGCTTTCATTTCCATATCATCTGTAATTATTAAATTTTTATACTTTAAATAACTTCTAAGGAAATCATATGCAGGTTTACTTAAAGTACAAGGAAGCTCTGTATCAATTGCATCAACTACTAGGTGCGCCATCATTATGAACTCCACTCTAGACTTTGAGGCTTTAACAAATGGTGCTAACTCAACTTCTTCTAACTCTTTAATTGTTTTTTTCACAAAGGGTAAATCAAAATGCGAGTCTTTTAATGTATTTCCATGACCAGGAAAGTGTTTTGCACAGGCCAGAACATTTCCTGTGTGTAATCCCCTTATCGCTGCACTTACGTGCTTTTCAACTTCCTCAACTTTTGTACCAAATGATCTATCACCAATTACTTTATTGTTAGGATTTGTCCAAACGTCACAACATGGTGAAAAATTCAAATTCACACCACAAACATTTAATTCATCTGCCATCTGTTTGTGCACTTCAAAAGTCAGTTTCGGTGAGCTTAGCTTTCCAATATCATACATAGATGGGAATTGTGTAAAATTATTCTTGAACCTCTTTACCCTTCCACCCTCTTGATCAACAGATATAAACAACGGGTATTCATCTCTTAATGTTTGAATTTCATTAACGAGTTCAGCTAGCTGTGCTGGATCTTTATAGTTGTGGGAAAAAAGTATTACTCCCCCAATATTATTTTTTTGAATAAATTCTTTTTCTTTATCAGTTAATTCAAGCCCTGATATTCCAGTTGTAAAAAGCTGACCTAATTCACTTATGCTCACACGAACTCCAATTAATTATTTTTTTCTAATGTTATTCCTTGAGAGATCCATAACATTTTTTCAAAGTTTAAATTTTTATCATAATGATAAAAGATAACTTGTCTCTCAACTTCAATCGCAAATCGGTAGGACTTGCCAAATTTACCATCAAACCTAATACTGGCGGGAGTAAATAGTTTACCCGACAGGTTTTGATACTGTTCATTATAATATGGAAAGCTATCCCATACTATAACAAAGCCACTATTTAACTTCGATTTCTTCGTATTATTGATTATTCTTTTTAAACACTCTGGTAGTTGACTAAACCAACAGAATTTTGAACCGCGAATAAATTTTTTGTCAGACTTTCCCTTCCATTTTTTTTCAGGACTATCTAAATAAAGCTCTAAAGACTTCTGCCTCTTGTTCAACTTCATCTGTGAGAAGTACTTATTTTTATCAAACCAAATAGAGAATTGAGAAGCTATCGGTCTTATAGCTAGAGCTTTTTTTTCTGATTTACCAATTATTCCATACTCAGATATAGTGACCGATTTTTCCAAAGCAGTTGTCAGATCACTGGGTAAATATAAAACCTGTCTCAATTTTATTTGCTTTGAGTCCTCTAACACTTCTCTTTTAAGGATGTATTCCCCGGAGGGGTCTTTATATATATATTGATCGATGTGATTTTTTGTTGAGTTTTGTTTTAAATTTTTTCTTTGTGTACAAGAATAGAAAACGATTAAACTTAGGCATATCAGCCCTAATTTAATCACTTTATAAAATCCTCAAACTCAGACTCAAAGTTTCTCATTGCGCTATTAATAAGTTTTCCAAGGTGCTGATCTGTATTTACATCAATACCTAGAAACTTTGCTCCAACTTTATAAGCGACACCTGATTTTTGAATCATAGGAATAATATATCGTATCTCAAGTTTAGGGATTTCAATTTCTTCATTGAAGAATACGAACACTGGAGATAACTCTTTTATTTCCTCAATAGTTTCTTTTTCTATTTCGCCTATTTGAAAAGCCAAACCAGAGACTGACAAATCAAGTACCCTAAATTTTACAAACCCCTCTTTTATATCACCAACGTCATCCCCAACTATCTCTAAGAAATTTTTGAAAAGTCCTGTTTGGCTCATTTTCGTTTTGAAATCGACAATATTACTTGATTCAACTTCTGTGTCACTTAGAGGTATCTGTATATATGAATTGTGGTGTGGATAAGTTAATAGTCTAAAGTTCTCTCTTCTTTCACTTTTAAAAAGATCATCACTACAATCTAACCTATAACGATTATCTCTTAAATCATTTAATTCACCTTTACCAAAATAGTTCACACCATTTATTGAAAATGCATACAAGATTTTTTTATTAATATAAGACGATTTATCATTTGAACTCAAATATAAATAGAAATCATTACGGTCAAATTCAGTAGTTGAAAACTTCTCTTTTACAGAACATCCCTTCTCCCAAATAGTTAACGCCAAAGCCGCATTACTAACCTGAGCGAGCTTACTCTGCTTTTCTTTATCATTTTGTTTAGTAAAGTAACTTTGTTTTTCTTCAGTCATTATTTATGAAAGAGTTGTAACCTGTCTTAATAAAGAAATATTCTCTAAGGCTGTTCCACATCCACGAACTACACACGTAAGAGGATCTTCAGCTAAAGAAACAGGAAGACCCGTTTTTTCTTTAATTAAGATATCAAGGTTTGCTAAAAGGGATCCACCTCCAGCTAATATAATTCCGTTGTCTACTATATCTGCAGCTAATTCAGGTGGTGTTTTTTCTAATGAAGTTTTAATCGCTTCGATAACTTCAGCGATAGGATCTGAAAGAGCTTCTCTTATTTCATCAGAGGTTACTTCGATCGTTTTAGGAGCTCCTGCAATCAAGTCACGTCCTTTAACTTCATAAGTTCTAACTTCTTCATCAAATGGATAAGCATTACCGATTGTAATTTTAATCATCTCAGCAGTTCTTTCTCCTATAAGTAATGAATATTTTTTCTTAACATAATTTATAATAGCATCATCAAATTTATCACCGGCAACTCTAACAGACTTAGAAAAGACAATTCCACCTAATGAGATAACTGCAACTTCTGTAGTTCCACCACCGATATCAACAATCATATTTCCAGAGGGTTCTGTAATTGGCAATCCAGCTCCAATAGCTGCGGCCATTGGCTCTTCGATTAAGTATACTTCTCTTGCTCCAGCTTGTTCTGCTGACTCTTTAACTGCTCTTTTCTCAACTTGTGTAATTCCAAAAGGAATACAGATAATGATTCTTGGCTTTACCATTTTTGAACCATTCATAGCTTTTTGTATAAAATGTTTAAGCATTGCTTGAGTGACTTCAAAGTCTGCAATAACTCCATCCTTCATAGGACGAATAGCTTTAATTGATCCTGGTGTTCTACCAAGCATTTCTTTGGCCTCTTTACCAACAGCTAATACTTTCTGCTCACCTCTATAACCTTGATGAACGGCAACAACCGAAGGTTCGTTTACTATGATCCCTTTATCCTTAGCATAAACTAAAGTGTTTGCTGTTCCTAAATCAATCGCTAAATCATTTGAAAACCAATCCAAAACTTTCTTGAACATATATATACCTTTATTTTAATTTATTTTAAGTAAAATATATCATTTAGCCTTTAAATTCACAAGCCTAACAATTTTACTCATCCCTTCTCCGACTGAAAAGCTCAGTTTATTTTTAATAGCTATATTAATGAAGTTAAGTAGAATAAACCAACGGAGAAAAATTATGAATGAAGATGGAAAGTTTCCAAGTAGTATCGTATCAGATCAGTTTGTTCCATATATTGAAGCAAGTGAAATAGAGACAATAATTGAATCACTGGCCCATACTATTAGCCAGAAATATAAAGGTGAAGAATTAGTTCTAATTGGACCGCTTAAAGGAAGTTGTCTTTTTCTTTCTGATTTGGCGAAGAAAATTAAGAATGTAAAAGTATATATAGATTTTGTAAATCTTTCGGCAGTAGGACGTAGTAAAGAGAGTAACGGAACAATAATTCTATCAAAAGATATTCGTACGAATATTATGGATAAAAATATCTTAATTGTAGAAGAAGTAATTGATACTGGTAGAGCTCTTTATTTTTTAAAAAATAGATTACAGCAAGCAAATCCTAGAAGTATTGAAATTATTACTTTATTTGATAAACCTTATAAGAGAGCTGTTCCAATTAAAGCAGATTATATTGGCAAACAAATAGATGATCAATTTATTGTGGGTTATGGCCTAGATCTTGATGAATATGGTAGAAATTTTTCTAATGTTTATTATTTAAAATATCCTAATTAGAAGTATCTTTCGTATATCTAGAATAACATGTACAAGCATCAAGACAATAACTGCTAATAGTTTCTGTTCCTTTAAAACCAGTACTTACTTCAAGAATTAATTCATCCCCGGTAACCTTCCAATCCAGACTTGTTGTATTACTAGCAGATGTAATAAAACCAAATGGAATAAGTCCCGAACCTACTCCTGCCAACTCAGCATGTGTGATTGAGCATTGTAATGAGTTGGTGATTGACGAGTAGGATATCTTACCTTCTTCGCCGTTTGTGTAATCAATTAAATATGTTCCATTTGCTGATGTATTACAATCTCCCCCACCTTCGGATACAGAATAAATAAATGTCCTACCTGTAAAAATTATCTCGTTTGTATCGGCATTATTATTGGGATATATCTCTTTCTTAGCTCCGTTAAGGTCTGTATCATAACAGTCTATTCCTGAAAGTTTCCAATTACTAATGAAAGGGTTGGAGTAAGAAAGGTCATCATTCTTTACACCACAAGAAACAATTGTAAGTAATAATAGAAATAGAAAACTATTGTTTAACTTCATTTTCCTCTTTAATAACCATAACTTTATCTTCTAATTGACTTATATCGTACTTTTGAATTTTACCTCTACTCACATTTAAGAAATCCATCTCTTTCATCCAGATTCCCTCCTTTAAATTCCAACTTCCTGTAACACCTTTTATTGTTTTAAGATTTACAAGTCTAGTTTCAAGTTGTTCTCTTTTTTCAAACTTAGTTCCTTCAATTACGGTCAAACTTAAATTCATTGCTTCAAATGAAAGAGTTTCAATCAATCTTGGGGATTTATTATTTCTTATTTTAAAGTCTTCACCAAAAGATTTATCGAAGTCTTTAGGATCATCCCCTACTAGAAATAATTTACCTAGGTTTCTTTGTTCCTTTACAATTGATTTAGACATCCAACTAGGACCTCCAATAAACTTTAGTTTTTTAGCATCGTAATATGAAAATGTTGGAATTATCTGAATTGCATCTTTTGGGTATGCAGGTGCAAAAACCCAATCAAAGTCGACAATAGGTTTTAAAGTTTGGATTCGCCTAATAGAGCTAGTTTTCTTTTCAAGTGCATAGATGTCCTTCCATACTTCAAACTCTTCTTTTCTTTCTCTTTTAAATTTCACCCCTAAAATTTTACTTACAGGGCTTCTAAAATCTTTGTTGGATCTATCATATGACTGTATAGAAGATAACTTTATTAGACCTTGTTCTGACCTTCTCCAAACCTCATTAACATAAGAGAGTCCACCTTCTGTCTCAGGATAAATCATTGCTATTTTATTACCAAACTTATTTAAAAATTCTGGGTTCATAATTGCATCAACTTGGGATTCTATTGATCCTGGGACTTCAATTAATAAGTGATTCTTATCTTCCTTCTTGAGATGAACCGGAGAAAGAGATATAAATAAAACACCATATTTTTTTGCTTCTAAGTATTCTTCTTTTGCTGTTTTAGAAAATAGTCCACCGATTATAATTGAAACATGATGTTTTTGAATTAAATCATTGATCATTTTTTTTGCGATATACGAATTGTTTCTCGAGTCTCTTGTGTAAATTTTTGCTGCTAAAACTTTATTACTACCATGGTTTAAAGCACTGTCAATTCCCGTTAATGCTTTTTTTCCAAACTGACCTTTTTTGCCACTTAACGGAAGGAGAACACCAACCGCTCCAACATCAATTTTTGAGTAGTTCTCAATTCTAAACTGGAAGTTTTTTATAAAACTTTTCACATCATCAGAATGAGAATACTTATTTTCTAGCCAAGATAAAACATCTTCTGCCCCTGGACGGTCACCCATATAGTAACGTTGGAGAGCTTCTTCTTTAGCTAAATACGCTGATGTAATTGCCTCTTTATTATCATACTTTTCAATTAAATAGACTCTTTCACTTGTGGAAAGTTTTCTAAAGTTATCTAAAAGAGCTTCTTTGTATTGATGGTTTTGAATTTCACTAAATAGAAACTTATTTCCAATTAACGAAATAATAGACTCTACAGTTTCTTTGGGTTTTTCTAGTTGTTGAGCCAATGCCAATCTCAGTTTATAATAGTTTGTTTCTTCTTTAGTAGAAAATACATCTTTATCTACTTGCTCTAAATAGGAATAAGCTCTCTCGTACAAATCTTTTTTATAGTATGAGCTAGCTAAGTTTAGATATACTTGTGAGGTTAACACCCGATCTATTCTTGTCTTATTTCGAGCCATCTCAAAATTTTCAATTGCTGTATCAAAGTTTTGTTGAGAGAAATAAATAATACCAACAAAATTATACTTTTTTGCTAGTTCTGCATCAGTTGCCTCTAAATCATTTATTGCATTTAATTTTTCAAGAGCAGCTTTTTTATCGCCATCTTTATAAATCAATTGAATACTTTGGATTTTTTGTAAGAACTCAGGAGAATAAATATCCTCAGGAGTTAACATTTTTATATTTGAACAAGAGTATATTAACAATATACAAATTAAAGAACTAACAATACGCAACATGTACTCCTCAAAAAAACTTTGATTTAGAGTATATTTTAATCTATTGAGGCGCGCACTGCCAGAATTTTATTGTTAATATATGAAATTACTGAAAAATATCTTTAACTTTATCAAAAAATCCACGAGACATAGGATTAGACTTAGTATCATCTAACTCTCCAAGTCTTTTAAATATTTCTTTTTGCTCACTAGTTAACTTAGCAGGAGTCTCAAGTACTACAGTAATTATTTGATCACCTTGACCATAAGCACCTAATCTTTGTATACCTTTGGCTTTTAATCTCATTTTTTTACCTGACTGGGTCCCAGTAGGAATAGATAAAGATACTTTTCCAGATAAAGTTGGAACTTCAACATCTGCACCAAGAGCTGCTTGAGAGAAAGTGATAGGTACTTTGCAGTGAACATCAAAACTATCTCTTTCAAAAAATTGGTGTTCTTTAATTCTTACTTGTACGTAAAGGTCACCATTAGGCCCACCATTACTTCCAACGTCACCTTCGCCAGTAAGTTTTAGTCTTTGGCCTGAGTCAATCCCGCCTGGAACTTTAACACTTAATGTTGATTTCTTTTTTATTCTTTGAGCTATTTCACCTGCACCACCACACTTTGGACAAGTTTGGGCAATTGTAAAGAATCCTTGCTGTCTTCTAATTTCACCGTGCCCATTACACATGTCACATGGCTGAGGAGTAGTTCCCTCTTTTACTAAGTTTCTAACAATTGATACTTCTTGTTCACAACCAAACGCTGCTTCTTCAAAAGTAATATCTAAGTTCATTTGTAAGTCTTCACCACGTCTTCCTCGAGAACGGCTTGCACCACCACCTCTTCGTCCACCGCCGCGTCCACTGTTTCCAAACATATCACCAAAAAGATCACCAAAAATATCACCTATATCACCAAAGTCTCCACTTTGACCAAAACCACCACCGGCCTGTCCATCGAGACCAGCATGTCCCATTTGGTCATAACGAGATCTTTTATTTTCATCTAATAATACTTCCGCTGCTTCTGATGCTTCTTTAAACTTTGCTTCTGCCTCAGGATTATCCGGGTTTTTATCAGGGTGGAACTTCATCGCAAGCTTTCTATAAGCTTTTTTTATCTCATCTTTACCAGCAGACTTAGATACACCTAATATTTCGTAATAATCTCTTTTAGCACTCATACAATTTCAACTCTTTGTAAAAAAGGGTCTTCGTTATGAAGACCCTATATTAAAAATTAATTTTCTAAACTTTAAACTTCTTTAAAATCTGCGTCAACTACATCGTCGTCATCTTTTTTAGTTTCTGAAGCACTTGCTTCTGGAGCTTCCTCAGCTGCCGCCTCAGCACCAGCTTCAGCACCTGGTTGACCATACATTTGCTCAGCCATTGAGTGAGCAACATTTTGTAATCTTTCTGTTGCAGCTTTTACTTCATCAAGATTTTCAGACTCTAACTTAGATTTTGCTTCAATAAGAGCTGCTTCTAATTCAGTCTTCTTATCAGCTGGAAGTTTATCTCCGGCCTCATTCATTGCTTTCTCACTTGAGAAGATTAATGAGTCTAGATTGTTTCTAGCATCAACAGTCTCTCTTCTTTTAGCATCAGACTCTCTGTTTACTTCTGCGTCCTTAACCATTTTTTCAATTTCTTCATCAGTAAGACCTGATCCAGAAGTAATTACGATATCTTGTTTCTTACCTGTAGCTTTATCAGTAGAAGATACATTAATAATTCCGTTTGCATCAATATTGAATTCAACTTCAATTTGAGGAACCCCTCTTGGAGCTGGTGCAATTCCTGTAAGATCAAATTTACCTAAAGTTTTGTTATCATTTGAAAACTCTCTCTCACCTTGAAGTACGTGAATCGAAACTGCTGGTTGATTGTCTTGAGCTGTTGAGAAAACTTGAGATTTCTTAGTAGGAATCGTTGTATTTTTCTCGATGATTTTAGTCATAACACCGCCAAGAGTTTCAATACCTAAAGATAGAGGAGTTACATCTAAAAGAAGAACATCTTTAACGTCACCTTGAAGTACTCCACCTTGAACAGCGGCACCTGCAGCAACAACTTCATCAGGGTTAACACCTTTAGAAGCTTCTTTACCAAATATTTGTTTAACTTTTTCTTGAATTGCTGGGATTCTAATAGATCCACCAACAAGAATTACCTCATGAATTTCATTTTTATCAAGACCAGAGTCTTTAATACATGTTTCACATGGTAGTGATAAACCATCAATATACTTAGCAATTAACTCTTCAAATTTTGCTCTCGTTAAAGTTAAAGTTAAATGTTTAGGTCCACTTGCATCAGCAGTAATAAAAGGAAGATTAATTTCTGATTGAGTCGTTGCAGAAAGCTCATGTTTAGCTTTCTCAGCAGCTTCTTTTAATCTTTGTAACGCCATCTGATCATTCATAAGATCTACAGAATTTTCTTTCTTAAACTCTTCTGCCATCCACTTAATAATTTCTTCATCAAAGTTTTCACCACCAAGGAACGTATCACCATTGGTTGCTTTAACTTCAAATACACCGTCATCAGTAATTTCTAGAATAGAGATATCAAATGTCCCTCCACCAAGGTCAAATACTGCAATGTTCATATCTTTTTTCTGATCTAAACCATAAGCAAGAGCTGCAGCCGTTGGCTCATTAATAATTCTCTTTACATCTAAGCCTGCAATTTTTCCTGCATCTTTTGTTGCTTGTCTTTGAGCATCGTTAAAGTAAGCCGGAACTGTAATTACAGCTTCAGTAACAGCTTCACCTAAATAGTCTTCAGCTGATTTTTTCATTTTTTCTAAAACTTTTGCAGAGATTTCTTGAGCTGACATTTCTTTTCCATCAACTTTAACCCAAGCATCTCCATTTTTATTTGCGAAGATTTCAAACGGTGCTACAGCAGCAAAATCTTTTGCTTCTTTATCACTTGCTTTACGCCCAATTAGTCTTTTAATTCCGTATATAGTTTTTTTAGGATTAGTAACTGCTTGTCTTTTAGCCACTTGACCAACAAGAGTGTCGCCACCATTTCCAAAACCAATTACAGATGGCGTAGTGTTATGCCCTTCTGCATTTGGAATAATTTTATATTTACCATTTTCAAATACAGCAACACATGAGTTTGTTGTACCTAAGTCAATTCCAATAATTTTACCCATTTTTTTCTCCTAAGAAATTCTATAATTTATTTTTATATATTTATGCTTCATTTTTCACTACAACAACTTTTGCTGGGCGAAGTAATCTTTCGTTTAATGTATATCCTGCTTGATGAACTTTGATGATTTCCATTTCTTTCTTACCTTCAGCGGCTTCCTGTCCTAAAGCTTCATGGAAGTTAGGGTCAAAGTCTTTCCCTAAGGCATCAACTTTTTTAAGACCATGATTTCCAAGAGTATCAACAAACTGCTTAGCAATCATATCGATCCCAACTGCAATATTTTTAACTTTTTCGTCTTTGTCTGCTTGAATAAAGCCTAAAGTTCTTTCAAAGTTATCTACAACATCAAGA
>Ga0209712_10003654_pt1 | contig 12434 bp, 1 predicted proteins | sample ArcOceMetagenome_FD_187443 | JGI IMG/M metagenome (GOLD analysis project Ga0209712, IMG submission 187443) | Marine eukaryotic phytoplankton communities from Arctic Ocean - Arctic Ocean - Greenland ARC118M Metagenome (SPAdes) (version 2) | ecosystem: Environmental > Aquatic > Marine > Oceanic...
GGGGGGGGGGGGGGGAGCACGGCAAAGGCTGGGCCCCACAGTCGTCGGAGACCAAGGAGCAGCAGGAATGCCGCCTCGCCGACGGGCAAGGATCAGGAGCTGAGCTGGCAAGAATGGTTATTCGGGTCTACACGTCAGCACCAGAAGCACCAGAAGCACCAGAAGCACCTGCAGCACCAGAAGCACCAGAAGCACCAGAAGCACCAGAAGCACCAGAAGCAGCACCAATAGTGCCAGCAACACTAGCACGCTGCAACATTTCCTTTTTAGGGTTATTTTGGCCTTTTCAGGCCTTTGCAAGGAAATATTCGGACCACTAGAGGCAGGGTATCCAAAATGACTTTTTCGATGGCATCTCCATGGGCATCTCAAATGGGGGCTTTAGGGCTGCCAGTTCGTGGTAATGTCCCCGGGCAAGCCGGGGATATCCCCGGCCCGCCGCCCGATGCCGATCGGGATTCTCGGTAAGCGGCGGTCTCCGAGAGTAGGTAGGGATGATAATCTTTATGTAGAGGGAGCCCACGAGCGCACGCGACAGCGAAGCACTCCCCTCTAATACACACTATGGGATGGCGGGCGGGTCAAAAACAAAGGCTACCGCTGGGCCAACGACGCAAGAGATTTGCGATGCCCCCTGGCGTTCTTCGTGAAAAACGCCTTGATGCCGCATTTGGGTTGGTCCCCGCGTAACCCCCGCGTTTTGGTGAACGCGGGGGGGGGCACCAGCGGGTAGTCTTATTCTGTGCATGTTAAATGCCTTCCCGGCGCGCGCGTCAGCGGCGACGACACGCTCCACGCATCTGCGCAGCATTTGTTGGAGAACTTCATGCGGCTCGCAGCCGCGGAACCCCCACCCTACCGGCCCTTGAGTCGAGACTGCCTAACGAGAAAGGAAATCTCAGCGGAGAAACAACCTTCTCGGTAAGCGGCGGTCTCCGAGAGTAGGTAGGGATGATAATCTTTATGTAGAGGGAGCCCACGAGCGCACGCGACAGCGAAGCACTCCCCATTGCGCGAGTGGCAGCGCAGCTTCTTCCTCCCATTTGTCACTCGAGACGGGCGGGCGGGCGGTATTTCGAATCTGTGAGGTGCGTTGCGCAGCAATCTGGCGCCGGCATTCGGCTTCAACTTGCGCAAGGCGTGACTGTAATCTACTTGTACGGGTTGCTTGCGCAGCAATCTGGCGCCGGCGTTCGGCTTCAACTTGCGCAAGGGTTAGTATTCACGGTTACATTGGCTGCAATAGCGCCAGCGGGAGGCGCTCGTCCGCGTACGGCCTGCCGTCTGAGGTGCGCGCGGTATTGAAGCGCACCTTCGCGGTGAGGGAGCTGGCCGTCATGACGGTGCATTCCCAGCCGCGACCCCGTTGCTCGGAGCATCGGTAGGTCGGGTAAATATCCGCGGGCACCAGCACTCGCCGTCCCACGGCGTTGGCTTGGCTGAGGGGCTGCAGGTTTGGCGCCGCGGCCGCGGGCGCTGGCGCGGTGGTCACTGGGGCCTGCCGACGCGGGGGTGTGCGTGCAGCCTGTGGATCCGGGGGGTTCGTTTCTTCCGTCCATTCCCGCATCAATGGAGACTGCCGGGAGTTGGCCCCGTTACTCATGTAGGCGAACAGCTCCGCGGCGGACGCGTCGTGGTCTACCCGGGGCGCGTTGGCGCTTTGCATGGAGTCGACCGTCGCGAGCGACGCCTTCTCGATCCACGCGCCGTTTGCGGTGGCGCCCATGCGGCGGTACGCGAGGAGTGACTCGGGGCACATCCAGCGGCAGATGAGCTGGTTGATTGCGTCGGGGCAGCCGGCCGCGAAGAGTGCGCAGCACAGGCCCGAGCGGTAGCTGTGCCAGCTGAACAGGCTTGCGAATGCCTTGCCGTATTTGAAGACGAGCACGTTCTGCAAAATTCGATCTAGCACGGCATGAGTGAGGGGGTTGCCAGCCTCGTCCGCGATCACCGGACGGCTCTGACGGTCGGTGCCATGGCACGGGGAGCGCAGCTCGATATCGCGTAGGGCTGCCGCCGCATTGTCTGCGTCGTGGTTGAACGGGAAGCAGACTGGGAACGGGCAGTGGATTTCACCCGTCTGATCCGACTTTGTTCGTGGAGGCGCGACGTAGGCCGCGTCTCCCACGGCCAGGCTACGCAGCTCCATCTCGGTGGGATCGATGACGATGCGGTTGTTGATGCGCCACCACAGGTCGGAGCGGACGATGTACATGATCTCGCCGGAGGAGTGCCACACCCACTCCGCGAGCCGCGTGCCGCATCGAATGCTTATGCGGTTGAGGCGGCGAAACATGAAGACGGTTTGGTCTGCGTCGTCCCAGGCGCGCTGGCCGATCTTGACGGAGCCATCCGCCGGGATGTTGTTCATGTCTCGCACCATGTAGAAGCGCATGGGCTCGGCTCGTCTCGGGGCGAGCGACTTGGGGCCGTGATACGCTATGTATGCGCGCGACAAGCCGTTGAGCTGCGCCTGGAGGAGCTTGAAACCCGGCATCGGCGTGCCCCACCGGTTAAAGATGCGGATGATGGCCAAGGGGTACGCAAGCGCCGAGCGCGGCTTGATGCATGCCCGTCCTGGGGTCTTGGACACGCAGACGGCCGACGCGTACAGCATGAGGATGGCGAGTAGCCAGGCCTGCCGTTCGGGGTTCTCGCGCACCTCTTGTGGCGTGCGCATGGGGCTCGTGCCTGCGCGCTCGCACACGGTCTCCCAGAAATCCCACGCGCGATCGTCCTTCTTGAGCGTGTTGGAGTTTGTACCGAACTCGCTGTAGTCACTTAGCGTATCACCGGCGAAGCAGAGCGAGGCCACGTCGGCCCGCAGGGCCATATTGGGGTCGGGGCCGCCGGTCAGCGCGAGCGCGCGCGCGTTGGCGTACGTCTTAGCTGCCGCTGCCAGCCGGCTGCTTTCCAGCCGCGCTCGCGAGCGCTCGGGCAGCGTAAGCGTCGGCAGCGGGAGTCCGGCCGCGAGGCGAGGTGCCTTGCGCGTCGGCTCAGTTGGGCTGGCCAAAGCCACGCCCTTAGCAGCACCGAGCTGCCCCATGAAGGTTGGAGGCGTCGGCGGAGCGGCGTGGCGAGCCCTTGGGGCCATCCTAGGAGGGTTGTATCTCTTAGGAGGGCCATCTGGGGCGGGCGCGGGCGGCGAGCGGGGAGCAGCAGGCAGGCATCGCTTGGCCAGCAGCGCCTCCATGAAGCCCCCGCCCGTCTGCGGCATGCACAGGTCGAGCTCGTCGCCCTCCTCGAGGCCGAGCTCGCGCGGCGTGCTCTCCAGGCTCAGTCGGCTCCCGTCGCGTAGCACCACCGATGCCCCGTCGAGGTAAGCTGTGAGCGACAGCCCGAGCGTGGCTTCCCGGCTGACCAACAGGGGACCACCCACGCTGCGGCCAGTTAGGCCTCTGCCACCGACGCGCACGAGGTGCAGGGTGATCGTTAGCGTGGGGTCATCGAACTCGTCAGCCGGGTAGAAGCCACGGCCCCTTAGGTAGAGGCCGCGGCGATCAGCGGCTGCCATGCGCTCTACGCATCGAGCCCGGAGGACCTCACCAGAGCGGCTGTGGATGTCCTCCAGGGCGAGCCGCCAGCCGCACTGGCAGCAGAAGTTCGGCTTATGAATCTCGCGCTCTCCGCGCGACCACACGTCCGAGCCGTAGCAGGACACGTGGCTGCATATGATGCAGGGAATCTCATGCCGCGGCCCGCCACCCGTTTGTGCGGGACATAGGTCAAGCTGGTCCCCGTGCTCCACGCCGAGCTCGCGCACTGTGCGCTCGAGGGTCAGCCGCCGACCGTCGAACCACACCGACGCGACGCCCTTCATGAGGTCGCCGAAGGTGGGGTCGTTGCATCGACCCAGGGGTGGCAGCGCCCAGCCGAGCGGCTGGTCGAGGTTGACGAGGTTGGTCGCGCCGCTGCCCCCGTCGAAGCGTCGGAAGGTGAGCAGGGCGGCCGCCACCCCAGCGCGCACCTCGCGCTCGCGCGCGTCGGGCGGCTCGGGGGCGTACGCTGACAGCCACTCTAGGCTGGCCTGGTAGGTCGCCCCCTTCCTCACCTGCTTCAGCCCGCTCTCGTGGTAGGTGTGCTGCACGCGTTTGCGCTTGCCCGGGAGGGGGGAAACGTCCCACTCCTCCTCGTCGACGGTCCTGGCGCGCTCGTCAGCCGCGGCTGCTGCCGCCTTGGACTGGTAAGCGCCGTCGCTAAGCTTGGCGGCCGTCGAGACGGCCAGCATGATCTCGGTCTGGCGGCGACCGGCGTCGCCGAGCTCGCGGGCCACGCCGCACCGGTGGCTCGCAAGGCATGCGGCGCACAGCGGTACGTCGCAGCGCCGGCAGCCTGGCCACACCCTCCACGACGCCTGGGTGCACGCTGTGAGGCACCCCACGCAGAAGCGGCCGTATGGGGCGGTGGGCAATCCCGTGCGCCGCCCACGGTCAAACCGATGAAGCGAGCGTGCGGGCCACGGCTCTTTAGCGACGGTCCACTGGACTATGGGGCGCAGCGTGGGCGGCGCCGGGACGGGCGGCGCCTGAGCGGGGTCGCGCTGGCCTACGGCCGGGTAGTGGGAGACACCCATGCCATCGGCCTTGCTGGGAAACAGCAGGTGGTACCCGTCAGGTCGGCGTACGTACCAGGTCACCCCGGAGAGTGAGGCGGCCGGCACCTGGCCGTCGTCCGGATCGTCCAAAGCGGGATCGTCCGATTCGGCGGGGTCATCGCAGCCCGCTGCATCGTCTGCGCCGCCAGAGACGACGGGCGCGTCCTCGCATGCGTGGCCCGCGCACCCGTGTGGCAAGATTACCCCTGTCACGAGAGGGCGGCGGCTTTTGTGTACCACACAGAAGTCGTTGTTGCATGCCTCGCATTTAGTTAGGCCTGCCTCGCGTGAGTCTTTGCACACACATCCGCGCTCGCATTGCGAGTTGCCCCCGTAACACTTGAAGAAGTCTGCCACTTGCTCCCCCGTTGGATCACCGTTCTTGTCGCACTGGGCGCACCACTTCGGCGGCGTCGTGTACCACGATCCCGATGCCTGGGCGGGCGCATCGTCTGCGCCGCCGGAGACGACGGGCGCGGTGCGCTGCGCGTGCAGCCGCCGTGCCCTCTCGAGGACGATCACTTGGTCGTAGATCTGCCGGCAGAGCGGCGGCAGCGCGACGCTGGCCGGCTTGATGCCGAGTTGGCGGCAGCGCGCAAAGAACTCGGCGAGCCGGTCGCGCGAAATGGGGTCGGACATAGCCATGGAGTCGCCGAAGATGTGCTGGATCCGTAGCCGGGGCGAGAGGAGGCGCCACTCCTCGGTCTGGGCGAGGAAGTGGAAGGCGTCGACGAGCAGCGGGCTCTTCTGTGACTCTCGCGGGAGCACGAGAGCCGTGGTGAGAGCGTCGGTGCGCAGCAGCAGCGTGCCCCGGTCGCCAAGGAGGGGCGGCACGCTGTCGGCGAGCGCGATGATGTTGAACACCACGCCGAGGAATTCGAGCAGCGGGGTGGACAGTACGTCCTCGTCGCACGCCGGCACCGCAAAGCGCCAGTACAAGCCATGGCAGAACCCACCAATGCCGTTGGGGTCAGCGTCGCCGAAGCACGCGTCCGAGCAGGCGAAGACCGTGAGCGAGCTCGGCGGCGGCTCGACCTCGTCTCGCGCAAAGGCGCGCCGGACGCTGACGCCGGCCGACTGGCGGAGGAGGTGGCACCACCTCTGCAGCTGCTTGCGCATGAGCTCGTCGCAGTAGACGCGCCCTTCGGGGCCGAAGCGGCTGGCGCCCAGCGGCGAGTGCGGCACGTAGAGCCCGTGCATGACGTTTCGCCCCTGCAGGTTGACCGCACGCAGGTGCTCAAGTAGCCCCATGAGCGAGCGGTAGAGGTGGAAGGGCTGGCCGCCAGCCAGCACTGCCGTCACCGCGGAGGACGCGCGCAGGAGCTTGGCCTTAGGCACGACCACGATGCCGAGCGAGATGATGATCAGGACTCCGAGCCAAAGGATTTGGGCGCCGAGGTGGCGCTTCTCAGGGATGGCCATGATCAGCCCGACGGCGTCGGTAAGCTGACGCCACACGCGGAGCGCGCGGAGCGTGCGGTCGACACCGACCACGACCCAGATTGGGTCGTCCGTGTACATGTACGCCGTGTACAACCGCCGCTGCTGCCGGTAGTGCAGCTCGATGGCAGGGATTGCCGGGCCGTGCGGGCACGCGCCCTCGGCTTGACACTCGTTGAGCGCCAAGCGCTCTGCCACCTTGCGACGCGCCCCGAGCCAATGGTTCATGGCCGGGTCGGGGGCGTCGAAGAAGGCGGCTTCCGCGACGTCCATGTCCAGCCGAAAGAGGTGGAGCAACGCCTCGCTGAAGCGCTGGGCCAAGTTGGAGGCGCCGTGGGTGCCGAAGCCCAGCCGCAGCTCGGAGATGAAGACGAGCTTGTCTGGCCCAGCCTCGGGGTCACCGCCGAATGGGCTCCCGACCGGGGACATGGTGGTCAGGTCACCTGGCTCGGCGAGGAATACGATCCCCAGCTTGTGCAGCTCGCACTCGGCCATGGCGAGCTGGTTGAAGTAGTCCTTGGCATCGTCGCCAAAGCCGTAGACCGCCAGCCCGAGCACGCGTCCCGCGCGCTTGAGGATGGCGAGATCGCGCATGAGCTTAGCCAAGTCAGGCTTGAGTTCTTTGTGCCACTTGGACACTGTGCGAAGAAGCTCAGCCGCCGCCGAGGGCGGCGGCAAACCACGCGCCCTCAGCCACGCCAGCATCTCTGGTCGCGTGTCGCTGACAAAGTGCTGTGGCATGTGGTACATGAACGAGGCGGCGTTGATGGAGATGGCCGCGAGGCCACCGAGGTCGAAGGTGGGCATGCGAGGGCCACCACCCTCGGTAGTACGCCGATCTCGGTCGAGCTCGAGCTTGCGTGCGGTGGAGCCCTGCGCGTTGAGGTACATAGGCCAGAACGGGAAGTCTGGGAAGAAGTCGTACCAGCCAAGGCCGCGCATCCGGCGCAGCTCTTTACCCACCGCCGCGTAGCCCTTCGGGAGGGAGACCAGGTGCGGCACGAGCACCGACTGCAGCTCGACATCCGCATCGAGCCGCGCGCCCTCGAGCAGGTTGGCTACGAAGTACTGGTCGGGGTAGTCGGCCAGCCTACGCCGCAGATACGACGTATCGAGGTGCGTGTTGATGGGCGCGCGGAAGTCGAGTAGTTTGCAGCAGGGGCCGCGGCAATCCCAGACGCGCCCACGCGCCCAGGGGTGAAGCTCGAGCTGACCGACCGCGAGCGCTCGTGGCCGGTCACGGCGTTCCGTGCCGTCTGACAGCTGGGTTGCGCGTCCTTCGTCCACGGCGAGCCGAATGCGCTGGAGGTCTTGCAGGGCGTGGCGCAACCACGCGGCGACCGCTAGCTGCGTCTCCGGAAGCATCATGTCAGCCGGCGAGCGGATGCAGGCCGGGGCGCCTGTGGGCGCTTCGGGCTGCGCAGGCGGAAGCGGCAGCCAGTCGGTGGCAAACGGTCGGTACACAGGCGTATACGCATGGGTCTCGAGGCCGTGCTCTCCAAAGCTCGGGAGCGCAGCGAGCAGCGAGGCCGGGATGTCCGAAGGGTCGATCGGACCAACGCGGTCGGCCCACCCCGCCAGGAGGTGATCGGCAGAGGCCACCGCGAGGGCATCGATCAGGCGCTGGTTTTGCCGGCCTGACTCAGCGATCGCGCGCCATGCCGGAGGGCTCGTGACGTGGTCGAGCAGGGGCCGCGAAAGAACGCTAGTAGCGGCCATAGCGCCGATGCGGAAGGCGAGCGGCGCCGCGGAGGCGTCTGTCGAGAAGTCGGCCAGCATGTGCCCCGGTTTCACGTAAGCTTCGCACGCAAGAATCGCGCGCGCCGCCGCGTCGCCCGACGGCGTACCGGAGAGGGCGGCGAGCGAGCACCACAGGAAGGTGCAGCCGGAGGCGAGGCGCGCGAGGCGTGCCGCGCGCGTGCGGCACATGAGGTGCCGCGCTGGCCGAAAGTCGAGCGGCGCCACCGTGAGCCTCGCCCCCCCGAGGTACTCGCCCACCAAGAACGCCGACGCTGCGGTGGCGCCGACGGCCGCGGAGACGAGCCCCTGCGCGGCGTGGACGCACGAGGTGCGCGAGTCGAGCGACGGGAGCACAACGCCGTGCATGGTGAAGCCGTTGACGTGGGCGAACACCAGCGGCCGCAGGAGCACGGAGACGAACACCAGGAGCACCGTAGCCTCGGTGGCCGCCCGCACGTCGACGGTGGCGAGCGGGGCGCGCTGAGGCGCGGCGAGGGCGCGCGGCGTGCTGTCAACCGCGAGCGGCACTGCGGCCGCCACCGTCTCGGCATCTAGAGAGGCGACTGTCGTGCTGCTCTCCGTGACGAGGGCGTGGCCGGGGCCGACGGCCCCGCCGCTGCAGATGATGCACGGCCTAAAGGTAGACTGGGCAAAGCACTCGTTGCAAACGTAGGACTCGGGGCTGTAGGGCACGATGTCGCGGCTGCCCGGAAGCAGCTGCCACTCGCCCAGCGCCACCAGAGCCTCGTCTGCCCCTTTGCGCTTGCCGGGCACAAGATCGACGCGACAGCCGGCGCGGTTGGTCAGGACATTGGTGACGATGTAGGCGTGCCGCTGCACCGCGTCGATGTCTGTGACGTCGTAGAGCCCAACACCCGCACGGCCCATGCACCGCACGCGGCTGCCGACCAGGAGCAGGTCCTGGTTACGATCGCCGCGGGCGCCTCCGAGCAGCCCCGTGCGGCGCGGCCCAATATCAGCCGCCGCACCGCCCCGCGCGAGGGGCGCGGCGAGCAGGGGCACCACGGCGGGCGGCACGCGCCCGTCGCCAGGGCCTCGGAAGCTTTGGTAGCGGCGCGCGCCTGGCGGCGGCATCGCGCGCGAGTCGCTGTAGCCCGCGGGGACAGGGTGGCCTGCGGCGTGCCAGGCCGCGGCGAAGCTCTCAATGAGCTCCAAGTAGTCCGCAGGCGCCGGGGACGGCTCCTCGTTGGGAACCATGCGCGCGAGGGCGCGGCACATGTTTGCAAAGGGGAGCCACGAGCTCTTGTCGCGATCACGCGCGTCGGAGGAGGCGTACTCCAAGTACGGCCGCACAGGCTTCCTGGCCGTTGGATCGGCGGCGAAGGGCAGCGGGAGCACCGCGTTGCGCAAGAAGAGGCGCACGTACTTGTCGGGCTCATCGCGAAAGCACGAGGTGCGGAACTCCATGAAGGAGAGCAGCACGAAGTCGGACACGATGGTGTCGGGTTGCTCCACCACTAGCAAGTCGGCCGCCACGCAAAAGCACCAAAGCACAAGGGCGCAGCCCCAGAAGGCGCGACAGTCGGCGATCTTGGCCTGTAGGCAATCTCGATCGGCGCGAAGCTGCTGGAAGCAAGGCGGGAAGAGAAAGACGCGCTCCCAGCCCCCAAGCTCGATCACGTCGCGCACATCGAGGACGGCGTGCATGCCGCCCACCTCGCAGGCGCGCCAGTCGACGGACAGCGCGCGGCGGCCCGTCGATTCCAGCGCGACGCGCACGGCCCCGGTGAACTCGAAGCCCACTAAATCGGTCGGCGCGGCAGAGCTGCAGAGGCGCAGGCGGCGGACCTCATCGAGCGAGCGCAGCGGGAAGGTGAAGCTCGAGAGCTCCTCCTGCGCGCCTCCCTGCGGGCCGGGCGCGGCGTCCGCCGCGCGACCTGCGCCCGGGTCGTCGCCGCCAGGAGCCACCGACCCGCCGCGGGGGGCGGCGGGCGGCTCGGCGAAGCGCACCTCGCGGGCCCGGCGCGGCGGGGCGGGAGGCTCGGGCGCCGGCGGGGGCGCCGGCGGCGGTGGCGGAGCGCTAGGCGCGTCGGCGGCGATCCCCGCCAGCATCGCGCGCGCCCATTGGACGCGCGGCGCCCCCAGGTGGCGGTTGCCGCGCAGGCGGCGGCGGTGTCCGAGGACGTCCACCACCTCGACCTCGCCCGCCTCGCCGGTGACGCTTTCGAGCGGCACCACGACGAGGGCGCAGATCTCGGCGTTGGGCTGGAAGCGGGCCACGGCGCCGTCGATCCCGTCGGCGAAGAAGACGTCGGCGTGCACTGCGAAGGCGCGGTGCGACGCGGCAGGGTCGCGACCGAGGTGGATCAACGGGTAGGTAGCCTCGTGCGCGCGCGCCAGCAACGCCTGCGTAGCCTGGTGCACGTCGAGGGGGCCCTCGAGCCCGAGGAGCTCCTCTGCCAGCCCGCGCATCGCCGTGGTAGCGGCGTCGGGGTCGGTATCCTCGCGCAGCTCAGAGAAGGCCTGGACCGGGCCCACCACGCCGTACGCTCCGACGCCGAGGACAATCACCGCCTGCGCATGCTGGCGAGAGCAGCCGAAGAGCATGCTGCACACGCTGGTGTACGGGACCTCCGCCTCGCGAGCGAGGCCCTCGAAGATGTACTGGCGGTAGTAGCCGCCCTGCGACTGGTGGTGGCTGGCCGTGGCTTGATCGGCCATGCTGACCGAAGCGAGGTCAGCGAGGCAGCGCGTGCTCATCGCCCGAGAGCGGTGGAACAAGGCGGCCGCCTCCGTCACGGTGAGCCGGCGGAGGTAGGCGGCGACGTGCGATTCGGACCAGTGGTCTGGCGCCGCCGGCGGCGCCTCCATGGGAGGCGCGCCCCGTGAGCCGAGCAGCACCAGGCCGGGCGGGGCCGCGTCGTCCGAGCAGAACTCGCAGTCGGCGTGCGCCTCGGCAGGTGGCGAGCAGAGCCACACGCGAGAGCATCGATCACACGTGTGCTCGACGAGCTCGAGATCGGGCGAGGGCGATCGCGGGGCAGAACAGCATGGCTCGTGCTGCGTAGGTGGGAAGCAGGCGGGGCACAGAGCCTGCCCGCAACTGGCGCAGAGCATGGTGCCGCCGAGCGCGTCTACGCCGCCGCAGATCGCACACCCGCCGGGCGGCGAGGGGTCATCGGTCCGCTGGCGCGCCGCTCGCCCCGATTCCTCCTCAAGGTGAAGGGCAAGAGCGACCTGCTGGTCAGCGTCAGAGAACGCGGTCGCTCGGCTGCGCTTGTCGATGCCTGACGTCGGGCGGCCGGCGGCGGAGGCCGACGCAGCGGTCCCGTCGCCTTGGGCACCGAGGACGGCGATCCCACCGTTTTGGATATCGCCCAGCTCGCTCAGAACGCGGTCGGCATCCACTGCGTCCGCCGATCGAAGGCAAGCCTGCCTCAGGTTTAGCTGCTGCGCCCCGAAGGAGCGGCCGCGGCGGGCGACCTCCGCGGCCGCCTCCGCAGAGACCCTGACCCCGTGGCAGGCCGAAGGCTCGACGGCGGCGCTAGGGGTGCCAGGCGTCTCCCTCGGCGAAGCCGGGGGAGCCATCGGAAGCTCGGCATCGGGGGGCGCGGCCTCCAGGGCCTGCGCGAGAAGAGCAGCCCGACTCCGCGCCTCCTGCTCTGCCCTAAAGACGTCGCCACGGCGCGCGACCTCCGCGGCGACCTTGTCGTAGGACGACTGATCGAGCGGCAGGGGGGCGGCGAGCGCGGCTGGCGCCGTCGAGGGGGGCGGCTGGCTCGGCGCCTCGAAAGCCTCGAGGACAAAGTGCTCGTCCGCCTTGCAGCGCAGGCGCACCTCTGTCGTGGGGGAGACGCCCTCACGCGGCAGGAAGGTCTGCGGCGAGCTGGGGACCTCTTCACCGCTAGAACCGTAGAGGCGCACGATAATGCGAATGAGGTAGAGGTCGGCGGCGAGCGCCAGGCCGCCGGAGTCCAGGTAGGTGCCCAGCGTTGGCGGCTCGGCATCCGGGTCGGCGCTGCGGCTCATCAGGGACAAGTAAGTGCCCACTGTGAGGGCACCGCCGCCGAAGCGCGCGGCGTCGTCACGGCTGATCCACGAGGCGAGAGAGCTCACCATCGCCGCGGCGATGGTGATCGATTCGCCGCCGCCCGCGCCGTCCTGAGCTATCATGGCCGTTTGGGTCGTGAGGTGGCGACCGTGCGCGCAGACACGCGCGCGAAGCGAGCGCGCCAGGTGGTGATCGCGTAACGTGGGGCTGGCGTAGGCTGCTGCGTCGAGGAACTGCAACTTGCCCTGGGTCATGAGCGCAAATGCCAGACAGAGGAAGCCGCACTCGCCGTGCGAGCCGCGGTCAGAGAGGCGGGAGCCCGCCTCAGGGCACATCTTGGCGAAGATTCCCGACAGCGCGCGCACCTCGTCGAATTGAGACGGCCGAAGCTGGACCCCTGGCAGGTCCGTGTCGCGCGCGGGAGCGCGCGGCGGAGACGCATCGCCGCCGCGCACGACGGGAGCGTCCGCACCGCCCCTGGAGGAAGGTACCGCTGCGTCGCCTCCTCCGGGTACGACGACGCTGCCTGGGTTGTTGGGTGGAGAGTGGGTCTGGCCGGCGTGAGCGTCTCCGTCGCTCACGCCGGCTGGCGAAAATTCGCCCGGCCAGTGCCCCGGCCGCCTCGGCCGCCTCCGCCCCGCGCGCCGC
>Ga0209712_10003655_pt1 | contig 12427 bp, 12 predicted proteins | sample ArcOceMetagenome_FD_187443 | JGI IMG/M metagenome (GOLD analysis project Ga0209712, IMG submission 187443) | Marine eukaryotic phytoplankton communities from Arctic Ocean - Arctic Ocean - Greenland ARC118M Metagenome (SPAdes) (version 2) | ecosystem: Environmental > Aquatic > Marine > Oceanic...
GTTTCCCTTATGATGGAAAACCGCCCAGAGACCATTGCTTGTGTATTGGCCATCACAAAATTGGGGGGCGTTGTAAGCATGATCAACACTACCCAACGAGATGACACACTGATTCATAGCTTCACAGCCGTGAAAGCAAAAATGTGCATCATCGGCGAAGAATGCACCGAAGCATTTGATGCTATAAAAGCCCGCTTAGACCAAGACTCCACTTGCAAGCACTTTTACATGGCCGATGGTAACAACAATCCGGCTCCTGCCGATTATATAGATCTTGCTTTAATTGCTTATTCACAACCAACAGAAAACCCAGAAAGCACCCAGCATGTTCAAATGAAGCAACCTGCTTATTATATTTTCACATCAGGCACCACAGGGTTACCCAAAGCTTCTATTTTAAGCCACTTTCGCTGGGTAAAAGCCATGGGCGCATTTGGTTTGTCGGCTTTTAGACTAAAAAAAGACGATGTCTTTTATATTTGCCTGCCCTTGTACCATAACAATGCTTTAACCGTTTCTTGGAGCAGCATCGTTGGTGCTGGTGCCACTATGGTTTTAGCGCGTAAGTTCAGCGCCAGTAATTTTTGGGATGACTGCCGTAAGTACGGCGTAACAGCTTGTTGCTACATTGGTGAATTGTGCCGCTACCTGCTTAACCAGCCCGCTAAAGATTCTGATCGCGACCACAAGATGCGCATCATGGGTGGCAACGGCTTAAGGCCTGATATCTGGATGCAATTCAAGCAGCGCTTTGGTGTGAACCATATGATGGAATTATATGGCGCCAGTGAATGCAATATTGCCTTTGTAAACAGCCTTAATCTCGACTTAACGGCGGGCTACTGCCCTATGAGCTTTGAAGTGGTGCAATACAGTATTGAAAAAGACCAGCCAGTGTTAAATGAACAAGGCTTTATGATTCCTGTAGGTAAAGGTGAAACAGGGCTATTAATCGCTGAAGTAACAGAGCGAAGCCCTTATGAAGGCTACACCAATACCGCCGCTAACAAGAAAAAAATGCTAAGCGGCGTTTTCAAAAATGGCGACAGCTATTTTAACAGTGGCGACCTTGTGCAAAAACAAGGCTACAAACATGTGGCATTTATTGATCGTTTGGGGGACACCTTCCGCTGGAAAGGGGAAAACGTTGCCACAACAGAAGTAGAAGAGATCACCAATCAATTTGAACAAATCACACAAAGTGTTGTGTATGGCGTACAAGTACCTAATGCCGATGGCCGAGTCGGCATGGCTGCCATTACCTTAAACACCGATTTAAACCATTTTGATACAAAACACTTTGCTCAACACGTTAGTGAAAAATTACCTAACTACGCTGTGCCACGTTTTATTCGTATTCGAAACGATCAAGACATCACAGGTACATTTAAATACAAAAAAGGTGACCTTAAAAAAGAAGGTTTTGATTTAAGCATGGTGGCAGAACCGCTTTATGTTCTCATGCCAAATAGTGAAGACTATGTTCCGCTTAAAAAAGAGCATCTGGATAAATTACAACAAGGCTCTGTTTGCTTGTAACATCAAAAGGCCTAACATTTTGTTAGGCCTTTTTCTTTAGCCTGTTTTATAACAGGCAAAACTCTCAAAATGTCTCATACTGAATATACATAATTGACACTTAACTCATTCACTGGAATGGTTGGAAGAATTATCAATCGTTTATTTATATGTCACAACTGATCCAATATAAAAGCCAAGACGGCATTGAACACTATTTGCATCTTTTTGCATGCGATGATGTGAATGCGCCCGTAATTTTATTTTTTCCTGCCATGGGTATTAAAGCCCCCTACTACTTCAAGTTAGCAGAGCATTTAAACCAACAGGGTTTGAATTTTATTTGCACGGATTTACGTGGCAATGGCCCGGCCCACACTCGCCCTTCTTGGCTGCATAATTTCAGTTATCACGATCTACTAACAAAAGACTGGCCTGCCGCCATTGATAAAGTAAAAGACACATTTTCAGGCAACCCATTATTTTTAATGGGCCACAGCTTAGGCGGGCAATTAAGTTGCTGTTATGGCGCACTCAACCCAGACAGCATTGACGGCATTATTTTAGTGGCTTCAGGTACGGTTTATTATAAAAGCTACCGACAGAAATGGCGCACACTCTTTGGCACTCAATTTCTTTGGTATGTGAGCAACATTACCGGTTATTTACCCGGCTCCAAACTGGGGTTTGCAGGCAATGAAGCCCGAGGGGTTATCAGAGACTGGGCATACAACGCCAGAACCGGACGTTACCGCTTAAAAAGCGACAAACAATACTCCCATCTTGAAGGGCGTCTTAGTGAATTCAAGAAACCCATCCTAGGTATTTCTTTTGATGGCGACAAACTATCACCCCATGGTGCTATGCAGGGTTTGTTAGATAAGTTCCATAACGCTAAAAAAACCCACATAAGAACGGGTGCACTTGAGCTGGGCTTAAAAAAGCTGGACCATTTCAGCTGGGTCGCAAACATCGATAAGTTAAGCCCTAAAATCAGCCTTTGGGTTCGAAAAGTATTGGGCACCGATGATTGAAGTACTCAGCTCAATTGCAGACAGCGCTCTAGCCCTCTTCGACTCATTGCCCATTTTTTTAACTATTGCGGCTTTTTTTTGTAGTCTACTGGCCGCAATCCTTGGGCAAGGTGGCGGCTTAATATTAATGACAATTTTGGCCGGCCACTTCCCTACTCACGCTCTTATTCCTATTCATGCAACCATTCAAGCAAGCAGCAACGGCAGCCGAGCGTTCATGGGCATCCCTCATATTAAATGGCCCATTATATTGCCTGTCATTGTGGGCACGATAATAGGCGCATTAATCATTACGCCATTCATCCCATCAATTAACTGGCAATGGTTACAAGGTATTATCGCATTATTCATTTTATGGATGACATGGGGTAAAAGCTTAGCCCTGAGCAAGAAATTCAAAGGGGCTCTCACCAGCCTAGGTTTACTTCAAGGAGCTTTAGGCATGGCACTAGGGGCCACCGGCCCACTGGGTAATGCCCTATTATTAAAATACGGTTTAAACAAACATGAATTAGTGGCAAGTAATGCCGTAATTATGTTTTCTAGCCATGTGATAAAAATTTTATTATTCAGCTTGGTGGGCACCCAACTAATTCACTTCTGGCAAAGTATATTGATACTGTGCATTGCATCCATACTTGGTTCAGTCATTGGCAGCCCATTACGGCACAAACTGCCTGAACGTATTTTCTTCCCGTTATTTAAAATCGTGCTCACTCTTCTTGCTTTGCGCATGTTGTTTAACGCACTCTAAACTTAATATCACTCGATAACACAACCGCCTCTGGCGTATCCAACACTTAAGGTGTTAAAGTCAAACAAAATAGATAACGGTATAAAAATGAACATAAGCCAGCTTATCGAAGCCTTCAATGTCATGATGCAAAATACGCAGAGCCTATGTGCATCAATACAAACCAAACACAATAAAATTTGGTTACCACTATCTGATGATGACATGGCAACAGGCTTAACACCCATAAAAAAAGCACAAAACATCTATCAAGACTTTTGGTATGAAAACGGCCAAGACGGCCGAGAAACGCGTAGCTGTTTTGGGCTCATTGCAGCATCTGAAGAACAACTGGCCACTGCCAAAACCATTAACCAGCAAAAAGATCAGCTTAAAACCCTGTTTGGCCAGTTGCAAAAGCACGATAAAAGCCAATGGCTGGAACTAAAAGGCCAACTGGGTAAACAACATTCCTTACGTGACAACCTAAAACTATCCGGCTTAAACCGCCTGCATTTAAAACAAACTTGGCGTCATATTCCCATTACGCAGCGCACCCCTTGTCGAGTAGGCTTTAATTGGTATTCATCGGGTCGCAGCATTCAAAAGATCAGTGTGCAGCAAGCTTTTGATGCTTTGAACCAACTGGATACATCCAGCAAACACATCCAAACTCAGCTCGCTATGCTTGGAAAGTTACCTAGTAATACACCTTTAGCGAAAGTTCAAAACCTTGCGCCCACAATGCGTGCTAATCTATTTTATAAGGATGATGCTTTACCTTTACGCCAAGCGTTTAATATATCACTGCCCATATTATTTAATACTGACGCCAAAGGTGTTTTCCCTCAACATAATGAACCTGAACTGGTCGCCCCAGCTGAACGTAAGCGGGCTGTGCGCAGTGATCGAAAGATCGAAGATGATGCTTTTTTACCAAGTCTTCGAGTTCATCGATACTGCGCATCTTAGTGTTGATTGATGATAAACAAAGTCTCTACGATGTTGGAATAATATGGAAATTTATGGCCACCGCGGTGCCAAAGGCGTCGCCATGGAAAACAGCCTGCAAGGGTTTCAACTTGCAGCTAATCAAGGCATTGATCGATTCGAACTTGATATCCGCCTGAGTGCTGACAACAAACTCATGGTTGTGCATGATGAAAACTTAAAGCGCCTGGCCAATACGCATATTCATGTGAGTCGCTCCAGCGCAGATGTTTTGTCAAAAACCCTCTTGAAAGGCACCAACCAAGGTATTCCCACACTTGAGCAAGTCATTAACGCCTGCCCTAAGGTCAAACATTGGCAATTTGAAATTAAAACCCATACGACAAACACCATGTACGTTAAGGAAATCTCAAAGCTCATTGAACAATATAATCTTAACGACAAGGTAGCCGTTACCAGTAAACACGTTGGAATTTTAAACGCATTCAAACAAGCACACCCAGAAATTGCTCGCGGCTACGTTCAAGAGTGGCCGCTACCCCACGGCATACGCACAGCGTTAAAATTAAAATGCCAATTTTTATGTTTAAACAAAAGCTTGGTACGCAACAGCTACATTAAAAAAGCACAGAAAAAAGGACTACATGTCAGTGTATGGACAGTAAACGACGGCGACGACATGGCGCGTTTTTATCGTTATGGTGTTAACAGTATTATCAGCGACTACCCGCAAGCAGCTCGAGAAATCACCGAGCATTTAAAACAACAACGTTAGGTTTATTATGATTTCTATTTTACGTATCAACTTTATTTTAACTGCATTAATTGTTTTAACAGGCTGCGCTGGTAGCATGCCAAAAAATATTGGCATCACAGATAATCAGTTAACTCCCTGCCCTGACAAACCCAATTGTGTAAACAGCTTTTCCCACAACAAAGAACACCGCATTACACCTTTATCAGATGCTGATTCTGATCAATGGAAAAAGCTCATTCACGTTTTAAATCAACAAAACAACAGCAAAATTATAATAAGTGAACCCAACTATATTCACGCTACGTTCACATCTAAACTAATGGGTTTTGTGGATGACGTAGAGTTCTACCAAAAAGACAACCGTATTCATGTGCGCTCAGCATCACGCTTAGGTTATAGCGACTTAGGTGCCAACCGAGATCGCATTGAACGTTTGCGCAATCAGCTTAATCCAAATATGAAATAGTTTAATCCATAAAAGTCACAAGCAGTTTACTGACAACATCAGTAAACTGCATTTTCATTTCAAACATTGGAGCAACTCCCTGTGAGTGCCTCAACACAAACCGCCAGCAGCACACCCAATAGAATCGAGTTCATTGCTTTAATGGCCATGCTTATGTCCATGACAGCTCTAACAGTGGATGCCATGCTGCCAGCGCTCATGCAAATTGGGCAAAGCCTTAATGTCGAAGATGCAAACCACAACCAATTAATCGTGGCCACGGTATTTTTAGGCATGGCGTTAGGACAAATGCTTTACGGCCCCATAAGTGATGCCTATGGACGTAAACCGGCCATTTATTTAGGCGGTGTGATTTTTTTAGTGGGCGCTGGATTTTCTATTTTTGCACAAGACTTTAATACCATGTTGTTAGGGCGCATTTTACAAGGTATGGGCGCGGCCTCTTGTAGGGTGGTAACCCTTGCTATGATCAGGGATTGTTTTGATGGTAAAGAGATGGCGCGCACCATGTCACTTATCATGCTGGTATTTATTATGGTGCCCGCTATTGCACCTAGCATTGGACAAGGCATTTTATTAGTGGGCCACTGGCGCGCTATCTTTGTTTTTTTGTTTGTCTTCGCGCTTGTGGCTTTATTATGGTTAGCGTTTCGTCAGACAGAAACTTTGTCACCTAAAAATAAAATCCCACTTTCTTGGCAAAATACGTTTAACGGCATTAAAGAAACCATAACGCACCCCTTATCTCGTAACTACATGATTGCAGCGGGTGTCATGTTTGGAGCGTTTGTAGGGTATCTCTCCAGTGCGCAACAAATATTACAAATCCAATATGAACTTGGCTCACTGTTTTCGTTATATTTTGGCGTATTAGCATTGGCCATTGGTTTTTCCAGCTTTATTAACTCAAAGCTGGTCATGCACATCGCCATCGAAAAACTGTGCATCATAGCTTTAATGGCCACATCGCTTTTCTCGATTGTTTTTTTTAGCATTCAATATTTCAGCGCAAGCCCACTACCCTTGAGCTGGTTTATGTTTTATTTGCTTATTATGTTTTTTATGTTCGGCATTCTATTTGGCAACGTTAACACCTTAGCGGTACACCCATTAGGGCACATTGCAGGCGTTGCCAATTCGGTTATTAGTACAGTACAAACACTGCTATCTGTTTTAATTGGTAGCTTTATTGGGCAATCCTATGATGGCACGACACTGCCTTTAATATTGGGCTTTTTACTGTGCGGCAGCGCATCCTTGGTGCTCATGATTTATACCGTACGTAAAAAGCATCGACTTGAAATGTAATAAGTCATGAAAATGGAGTCTGCTGGCTCCATTTTTTATTGCCACAAAGATCACTGTAAAAGCCCTGGCAAACGTCTCTATTATTGATATTTGCAGCCCTATGAGTCAGGTTTCAGCTTTCTCCCCTTAATCCAAGGCCAATTCCACAGCGCTATACAGCCGCTAATGCCGATTTTACCGCCAGATGAAAAAGCCCATTCCACCTCGGACATGAACATCAAGGGTAAATACTGGTACAATCGCCGAAATTTCAGTATTAAGGCTTTTCTGGAGCAATTCATGAGCGACATTCAAACCCCAGACAGTTTCAAAGATCTTGGTCAGCTACTAACTGCTGACGGCATTAAAACCAGCAATGTGTGGTACCACGGCACAGCCTCTGGCCTTGTGGCTTCTATTCAAGAGAAAGGCCTAAAGCGCTCCGGAGACGCTGAAGTTAAAGCCCTAGAGAAGAAAACAATGACCACCATTGGTGGCTCATACAAAGAATCAAAAGAGCCGCTTTACCTGACTCAGAGTAAAGAATTAGCTTATTTCTGGGCCACAGAGACCACCCGTATACGCAGTGTGCGCACAGGTACGGCTGAGACCCCTGCTATCATCGAAGTAACCCTTGATGAGACTCTAAACCCGCAAGTTAAAACCGATGTGGGCGCAGCGGCCATGATCATGGGTGGCAGCAGTGATTACCCTGAGTACATTGAAGCCTTATACAAAGAATACGGCCACGATTTCAAAGAAGTTGATCCTATGTCAGCCGACCGTATGGTTTACCTAACTCAACTAGGTTTAGCGTATATCAACAAAGACATCCGCAACCCTATTATCAAGGTATTAGAAGCGTAATCGTTCTCTTCTAACGCCCATAAAAAAACCGAGACATTTCACAATGGCTCGGTTTTTTTATGCAAGCTGTAAATATTACGCTTGGGCTTTAATCTTGGTGCCAATATATTCTTGCTGCTGTACACACTCAAAACGTCGCATACCCGGGTTACCACGAGAACTGGCTCTGCGGCACGCTTGATCTCGCGCTGCTTTCATATTCACAACATTGGGTTTTAAATTTGAGTAATCATTTTCGCTGAATACATGCTGACTATTCATCAAAACATCGTACGCTTCGTTAATTTCAATAAAGCGCTCACGACACTCAGGGCCACGGTCAGGATGAAAAACCATCACCAAGCGACGAAAAGCGCTTTTGATGCTTTTTTTATCCGCCCCAAACGGCAAGCCTAGAATTGAATAGTATTTATGCAGCATGAATATTTTTAAATATTTCTTATGTTTGAATACTTTAATATTTTTGTCCGCTTCCCCAAGCATTGGACAAAAACAGCATTTTTTTGTTATTCATCGCCCTGAAAAGCGATGAAGCAATATTATCAAAAAACATAAGAAAAAAACTGGCAAAAACAGACAAATAGTCTACTTCGAGACTTTTGTAGAGAATAAGGCGGGAAATTTCGAACGATATATTAGAGTGCTTACTCAAAAATAGAGCAACAGGAAAGATTAAGCGGGTAGAAAACTACCCGCAAAAATCATTAAGAAACTCGATTCAAGCCGTTTAAGGCTGCAATACGATATTCTTAGGCTCTGAGTCTGCTGAGTAGAAAACTACCCGCATAAACCATTAAGAAACTCGATTCAAACCGTTTAGAGCTGCAATACGGTAAGCTTCAGTCCTGAGTCTGCAGGGTAGAAAACTACCCGCATAAACCATTAAGAAACTCGATTCAAACCGTTTAAGGCTGCAATACGATAAGCTTCGGCCATGGTTGGGTAGTTAAAAGTATTATTCACAAAATAGCGTACGGTATTACCCTCGCCTTTTTGTTTCATAATGGCCTGTCCAATGTGAATGATCTCGGACGCTTGGTCACCAAAGCAATGGATGCCTAAAATTTCCAATGATTCACGGTGGAACAAGATTTTTAACATGCCCACTGATTCACCGGTAATTTGTGCACGAGCGATACTCTTGAAAAATGCCTGACCCACTTCGTAAGGGACTTTTTCATTGGTCAATTCACGCTCAGTTTTACCAACCGAACTGATTTCCGGAATGGTATAAATACCCGTGGGTACATCGGTCACAAACCAGTAGTCATCATCTTTGGCTAAATGAGCCGCAGCGCTTCGACCTTGGTCATATGCCGCACTAGCAAGGCTTGGCCAACCCACAACATCACCCACTGCATAAACATGCTCTGATGATGTTTTGTAATGCTCATCTACTTCAACTTGGCCACGGCTATTCGGCTCAACGCCCACGTGCTCAAGACCGAGGTCTTGAGTATTACCGGAACGACCCGCTGCCCATAAAAGTGCATCGGCTTTGATTTTTTTACCAGACTGGAAGTTCATAGTGACACTGCCGTCTTCAGTATCCACTGATTCAAACATTTCATTATGACGAATTAAAACGCCGTTATTACGCAAGTGGTAACTCAACGCATCACTGATTTCATCATCCAAGAATGGCAATAAACGCTCACCTGGATTGATCAAGTCTACTTTCACACCCAAACCACTAAAAATAGAGGCGTATTCAGAACCGATAACACCTGCACCATAGATGATCATAGTTCGAGGCGTGTGCTCTAATTTTAAAATAGTATCGGAGTCGTAAACACGTTCATGATTGAAGTCCACGCCATTAGGACGGAACGGGCTTGAACCTGTGGCTAACACCACCTGCTCACCGTGCAGACGAATACTCGATTCTGGGCCATCTTGAATTTCAATGGTGTGCGAATCTACAAACGTACCGCGACCATGGTAAAGATGAATACGGTTACGGCTATAAAATTCGGTACGTAGCTTTACCTGCTTAGCGATAACACGCTCAGCAGTTTTTAAAACACGAGGAAAACTAAACCAACGAGGCTCGCCGATATCACGGAACATTGGGTTAGTGTTATAGGAAATGATTTGCTTGACCGAATGACGCAGGGCTTTAGAGGGAATCGTACCCCAGTGAGTACAGTTACCACCCACCACCTGTGATTCTTCAACCACAGCGACTTTTTTGCCTTTTTTGGCAGCATTCATTGCTGCCCCTTCACCTGATGGGCCTGTGCCCAAAACGATCACATCATAATGATAATCGGCCATGCTTACTCCCTTTAATTACACCAATCTAGCGCTGACTTGCATCGTAGGCTAAGCCGTCTTTTGCCACCGCGCTGGCTTTTTTACTTTCTGTTTCGCAAATTGTTTGGTCGCCACCACACACATCACATGCGGTATCCATACCAATTGCGCTCATGCCACCGCATGAACCGGTAATGGGCTTTTTAGCCACAATAACCCCTATTGCCATCAATATGACAAAAATTAGCATGGCAACAAATACAACAATAAACATTTCCATCACGATACCTCAGCGATCGATTAACCAACTTGAAAAAGCCGGTGATAAATATTCTTTAAACTCTGTGCCTTGGCGCTCAATCAAATACGCTTTGATTCGATGTTCTTGAGCAAACGCTTTTGCTTTTGCTTCACCCATTACAAGCATAGCAGTCGCAAGCGCATCGGCACGGGCACAATTTTGATCGATAACCGTAACAGATGCCAGCCTGTGTTGAACCGGTTTTCCAGTAAATGGATTAATACTATGACTAAAACGCTGCCCATCTACTTCAAAGTAGTTACGATAATCACCTGACGTGGCCATGGCATTATCGTCCATGGCTAAAATTTTGTGCACGCGACGCTGGGAAATATCCGGCGATTCAATCGCCACTTTCCATGGCGTGTCTTTGGCTTTTTGGCCCTTAGTACGAATCTCGCCACCCACTTCCACTAAATACGCCTCAATACCGTGTTCGTGGAGAATGCGAGCCAGCTCATCCACTGCATAACCCTTGGCAATTGCCGATAAATCAATGTACCGCTGGGACTGCTTTTCTAGCTCCAACCCTTTAAGCGTTACTTGATTTAAACCCACCTTATTAAGGGCTTCATTTAATACTCGCTCACTTGGCGCTTTAGAGCCTGCATCAGGCCCAAACCCCCATAAATTCACAAGGGGCCCCACTGAAACATCAAAAAAGCCACCACTTAAGGCATGTAACTCCATGGCGAGTTTCATCACATTGGAAAAATCAGGACTAATGGTTTGTGTGTACGGTGGGTTTGCTTGGTTAAACTGGCTTATTTCAGATGTCGCATCATAAGTCGACATCTGTCGGTTGATTTCAATTAAGCGCTTTTCAATAAGGAGTTGGATCTTTGATGGCTGTACAACGGAACTCTGAACTGGCCAAACAATGGAGTAGCTGGTTCCCATGGTGCGGCCATTAAGGCGCTCCAACGAGGGTGTTTCTTGCTGACTGCAGGCGCTAATCATCAAACTAGCGAGCAGCAAAAATAACTTAGCCTTCATATAAACTTATACTGGAAGGAATGAGAGCCAAAGTATAACCAATTAGACTATCAAAAGGGATGGTTATGCGGAAAATATCACTCGGGTAACAGCAACTTATGCAATTTCTTTTCACCCTGCTGGGTTAATTGCCAGTAATTACGAATGCCCGACTGCTCAGCCGCCACATTTTCAATCACACCAGCGCCTTTCAAGAAGGCTTTTAGTCGCTGAAATTCTAAATCGTTACTGCGCACATCGGCCAATGCATGAGCATCTTCTACGGTATCCATAAACTGCTCACGATACTGTTCGGCCACATAATCCTCAACCACACCACGCATGCGTTCTTCTGTCACGGGCGCTGTCATCATCGAACCTAGGTTTAAAAAGGTTTTATCCCACGTGAGAACCACATTGCAGTCGATGGAATGACAATTACCGTGGGCAAACACTTTACCGCTGAAGCGCATTGGGTAGCCCTCCATTTCAAACAAGGTATCAGTAATGGCATCTTGGGTTTTTTGATCTGTGCGATGAGGTGCTTTTGCTTTTTCAACTCGTCGTGACAAAGAAGGTTTCAAGTGCCCTCTCATAACTTGGCGAGCCAACAACAACAAGTCTTCGTCTTGATTCCAGTATTTAAACGTACCCGTCATCATCAAGCGGTGTAGGGATTTTAAACGCTGTAATTCTTGAGCACTCAGGCTTTTAAGCTCGGCGTTTTTCAAAAAGGCAAAAACGCCTTTTTGTTTGCTTTTCGCATACACAGCTTCGCGATGAATATAGCTTTCGCCACTAGGAGACAATTGACCATAGGTATCGCCCACTAGGAAAATAAAATAATCGCACTCATCAATGGTTTTGCGAATTAACGGCCAATCGTACTCACCCGCATCCGCCGAAAAGTAGCTGTGCACAGGAATCCCGCCCAACTGCAGTACCACTCGATTAAGTGTATACAATGCTGATGGCGCATCAGAAGGGTCCGCACTGATATACACCAATGGGCGACCTTTCTCGCTAGCAGAATGACTTGTAACCATGCTCACATTAAATCCAAAGCAAAACCTTAGCGACGTACAACAATAAGCTAATGCTCACAGCTGAAAATAACGTACTAATAACAATAATATTCGAGGCCAAGGGGTAGTTCCCCCCCATTGCACGCACCATGATAAAGCTGGCTGTGGCGGTGGGACTGGCAAACATCAGTAAAATACAGCCCAATTCGACCCCTGTAAAGCCTAAACGATACGCTATAAACCCGACTAATAATGGG
>Ga0209712_10003658_pt1 | contig 12422 bp, 14 predicted proteins | sample ArcOceMetagenome_FD_187443 | JGI IMG/M metagenome (GOLD analysis project Ga0209712, IMG submission 187443) | Marine eukaryotic phytoplankton communities from Arctic Ocean - Arctic Ocean - Greenland ARC118M Metagenome (SPAdes) (version 2) | ecosystem: Environmental > Aquatic > Marine > Oceanic...
CCTAACTGCCACACGTAAGGATCAGCCTGAAGGCTCCAAGCTCTTTCGGAGTTTGTCTGTGTCGGACAGATGTTAACGGATCTTAACGGTTGAGGTAAGAACACTGACAGTAGTACCGGTACAGTGGCACGTGGGTACATAGGAAAGAAGAAATAATGACAAATACCGATGTCGATAGTGTTTTAATTAGCATGGCCTTCGGCAGATAAGAGCATTTTATTTATTTATAAATCAAAATATGATAAACTTTGACTCGCGAATCCCACTGTGGTGTATTATACATTTGCGTACAGTCTCAGATCTCAAATACGTTACTTGAAATGTTATGATCTTCAGTTTCTGTCTCGGATGATCAGATTTGAATACTCTACACACACGTTTGAAAGAGATCTTTTGGTAGGCGGTCTCGAATCCATATGTACTCCGTCAAAACCACCTCATTCAAACCCATCATCGAACGAAATTGACGCCGTTGCCGTAGAGTGATTTGACAGTTCACTATTATAGCTTGAAGCACTCATGGTATGGTTGAGATCTCGGAGGCTATTATCATCGGGGAACAATGCGTAAGCATGCCCAGTTGTTTTTTTCTGCTTTGACTCCAACTTGTTCAGTTCTTGATAATACTGAACTTTAGCTAAATGTGACAATCTTCGTCCAGCCTTTGATGAAGTACCATCATCACTTTCAATCATTGCTAAGCATTCATCAAGCGCATTGCTAACAGAATAGTGCAATTTCATCATAGAACAGTGCTTGAAAGCAGCAATTTGCCCAACTTGGTCACACTTTTTTAGGAAGGGAAAAGACGGGTTCGAGAATAGGCAGAAATAATCCGAGAGGGAAACATCTGGAACCATTGTCGTCGACCCATGAAAGATTTGAGTCATCATCGTCGACGTGAAGCCAACTGCTGCTTCCACGTCATGGAGGAAATGGAATTTTGCAAGCATGTCTTTTTTCAAGTACATTTCTAAAGCGGCAAGAAGAAAGCCTCCCCGCCATGCATTTTCATCTTTGCCTCTCATCCAACGACTTGGCTGTCCAACACAACCTTTGCTACTGTGAAAGAAAGGCACAATGTGAGGATTGCATTGCGCTGTGAGGAAGAACTGACAATTGAACATTTCGGCTAATCCTGTTGTGGGTATATCCTGATCAATAGACCCGTCCCAATAAGCTTCATCTTTATTTGCGGCCTGTTCTCGTACTACTCCATCCGGTCCTTTTTTCCTTAGCACGACTGCCTTAATGAACCCTGGCACAGCTATTTGTAGGAATTTGGAATCAACTATTTAGTGACGGGGTTCTGTAAAGAAGCAACACATAACATGCATATTTAACTTACCCGCACTTGCGATAACGGCAGATGCGATGGTGACATTCGGGGCGGTAATGTAGTTGACCAAAACAGGCGGTGCCTTCTTTGTTGTAGAGGAAAGCGTGATGCATAGAATTCGACCTGTCTTTTTGTATGCCTCTTCGAATGTCATGTCACCGCAAGTAAACCTGACGAAAGTGAAAAAGGATTGAATTGTTAGAACATATGGCTGTTGCGGCAGGGTGGGTGGGCGAAAGGCGACAGTAACTTACCACTTGATCAAATCTATCCAGTCCTGTTGGTCAAAGAGACAACCATTATTATAAACATTCTTAAGGCGATCAGGCCAAGTCTTCGAAAAACAAGTTAGCTTGGTTGCAAGTATCTCAGGTATCATATCTCGGCGAATCTCCTCATCTGTGCGAGTACATATTGTGGCAGCTACAACGCTTCCTGCTGACGTTCCACTGATAATGTGAGGCAAGACCCCTTCGTCCAAAAGCGCCTTCACGTGCCCAAAGTGGTAGCATCCCATCATCGCACCTCCACTCAGACATAGCGCAGTTCTACCATAAGCTGCTCTCGCCCTTTTTAGAAAAGTTTTGATTTGTTCGCGTTGCTGTTCATCCAGTGTTTGGCAAGGCCGCCTGTTTGCTACATGCATTTTCTCCCTACTATGATGTAACTCTTTCTTGCCATTACCTAGTTTCTCTCTGCCGCCCTCTCCTCCAAAATGATGAATGGCCCATTGCACAGACCCAACAACATGCTGCAAATGAGCAAGTTCGATCACCGCCTGAACAATGTTTTTATTATTTTCCCCACCTTCGCCGGATTCGTGTCCCTCGTCCTTGTCATCTCTGTCACTTTTAACAGTTATAGGTACTTTTCTCTCCCTAGCTACATTTGTGACCCATTCCACGGTCTTCACCACCTCTTTTAAGAACTCCTTGACAATATTTTTTGGTTCGCCACAATTCGTGTAACTGAAAAGATCTTCATTCATGATTCCACCAACATTTTTCCTCGTGCACTGCTGCAGAACCACTAATGCAAGTATTATATCATTCTTGTTCCTTGCTTCCCTCATGTCTGCAATTAACTCGTTGATAAAAGCCCAGTTGTACACACGGGACGTATCATCGTCAATCCGATTCTGCCATTCATCTCTCCCCTGAGAATAATCCAATTTTTTGGCGAAAGTCAACCACTCGTCATAGGTTGAAGATTTCGCCAATGCCTTTCTCAATGAGCGGTGCTTTTTAGTGGAAAACAAACTTTCCAATGAACGAATGAAGAGTCTCACCAAGACGTATACCGCCAGTTCTGACGCAATGGTTAAATATGTCAATGCAAGAACTGGCCAGCGTAGAATCCTTCCTGAAAGACCATGCAATCGTCCTGGGATGATGGAAGCTGCAATGACTATTAGTAGAAGGCCACCACAAGACCTCCAAAGGAGAGTGGCGAGGTTCCAGTCTACGAGTGGCCACGAAGTGAGCCTGGAAATAAGAGGACCAGTGTAACTTGCTGGAACAATGACAGGAAAATGAGGATAGTTGGGAAGGTGATCAAAGTTGCGTAATAGTTCTTTTGGACTAATGTGACCTGGAAAGCAAAAGATGAAAGATGAGTGATATAGAAATTACGAGGTCTTTTTTATTGAAAGATATGCAAACTATTTGAAACTCACCGTCATCGTCCACATCAAAATGACTCAAAAGAAATTGCGTTATATTTCCATACGCCTCTGTTGCAACATGAGGCACATGGGGTGCATGCCATTCAAAGTCATCTCTCGTAAACGGAATGAGAAGGTTCACCACCTTCTTCAAGGACGAGTACACAAAGGAGCCAGAATCTGCCTTCATCTGCTTCAATAATAGTGGCAGGGAAGACGTCAGTGCCGGGATCAGATTGCGTTGGTAGTATTCATATATTTCATCCTTGGTTGTGAATGCATCGCTCGCAGGAGGTGCAGCACGATTGTTATTGGTGCTTGCTTGTTCTTCAGCCTGTGTCGCAGTAGCTGTTGCCATCTTGGGTATCGCTTTATTTTCAATCAGTCGATAAAGATCGTGATTCATTCGGTGTTGAATTGATTTACGCTGGCAGTGTTGTTGTGTGTTGCTTGCTGATCAGTGAGTAGTCACAGTAGTACAACTATGTTGTATTGATTTGTAAGATGTGTGTTTCTTATTTTCTGCAATCGTATCTAGTGAAAGGGGGTAGACTATTAATAGTTGACTGATATTGATATTGATTGTTGAATTGTGTGGGATTGGTTATTTTTCGCGAAGGGCGAAGGCTGGGTGCTGGGTTGAAAAACTAGGTCAGCGACAAGGAAGCTTTGAAGTGGTGGTAACCGATGGGTGGTAGGTTGAAAAAAGTCAATTTTTTTGTACCAGATAAGTACTATGACAAACTGTCAAAAAAGACGAACGAGAAGCGGAAAAACCTTCGACTTTTCGATAGTTCAATAGTATTCTTGTGCCTTGGTTATCTTTGTTGCAATCTAAGTGATGGCGATTGTCCGTTTGTTTCCTCCTGCTCACAACAAACAAGTGATGTGCACGTTGCCATCGATCAGGCATCATCAAAGCTTGAAGCTGTGACCTGTGAGCAGTTTGGAGATGTCAAGAAAAGTCACACTCGTCGCCGATGATGCATTCAAATTCTATAAACCTTGATTAGTAGGTAGTTTGACTTTGAAGTTACAGGCGCGGTCTTTTTTGCGATGAGAAGAGAAAACACGAAAACACTGAGAAAACACAAAACCAGAACCAGAACTCCAATCTGAAATCCCACACACAACTGCAAAGATACTGTGTACGATGGTGCCTTCGCCTTCGCCCGTCACTTGGCCGAACAGAACATGGTCATAATAGGGTTCCACACTTCATCCAGAACTTCAAAATCTGATCCGAGAAAATGTTTAACAAGAACCAGCTGTTCGGGAACAAATATTCTAATAGCATGCAAGACACCCGTCCTGAACTTGAACCCTTCCCTACCTACCAATTCTCCACTCCATCAAAATATCACAATCCAGAACAAACATTTGCAATTGGTGATTTGGTATGGTACGAGCTCAGAGGAAATTTTGATATAACTTCCAAAGGGATCCAATGGGGCGAAGCAGTAGTCCAAGATATTCTTCCGGAAAACAGATATATGCTCTCAGGTAAAGTATGGAGTTATGATCACCTTACGCATCCTTTGATTGGTTTACCCGGTGGTCCTCCACAGTATCAATCCATTCGAGATATTCACATCGGAAGAGAAATTTACAAAAAATGGACTATTGCCAACCATCCGAATTCTCACGTGAGGAGGATGGCAATGAGCGGCGTCGATAAAGTCATGCATCCCGCTCTACGAAGTGTTCCGGGCGAAGCGATGTTCAAAGTTTGGGATCGAGAACACATGCCCGAATGTCCCGTTCCCTCTCTCGGAAGTGGAGCACGCACTAGCACCAGTGAGAGTGATGATGGCAAACTAGAGTTTTCATTGGAAGATGCAAGAGAGACACATGGCAACGATCTCGGATTTCAAGGTATGCAGCAGAACAAGCTTGGTCCAGAATTCTGGGGCATCACACTCGAACAATTGGAGGGAGTTGAAGAGCTACCAGGATACAAAGCAGGCATGAAAATGTACGAAATTGTGAACAAAGTCATCAAACCAATCACTGATGGGACGGGGACAGGATATGCTCTTTTTCTCAACAAAGATGCGCCTCTTCGTGCGAAACAAATGACTTCGCACGCATGGGGGGAATCATATTCGGATTTCGTAAAGGCATTGAAAGATTCCTACTGTGAAGGCCCGTTTTGGGTCTGCGCCATGGCCATATATCAAGAAGATAATGAAACCATTGCTCGACAATTGGGACCTTCCTTGGAACACGGCCCTTTTGCAACAGTGTTGAAACAGGCAACGGGTATGATTGCAGTGTTCACCCCTGCTGCAGATATTTACCTTCGAATGTGGTGCGTCTTTGAAATATTTGTTGCTGTCAAACTTGGCGTGAATGTGAAATTTGCAGCGTTGAATCAACAATTTAGGTCTGGGATTGAGAATATTTACGATGCCATCTATGAACATGGGAAAGATCGATGCCACTCTGCTATTGCCAAGTGCGGTGAAGAATCTGACGAACGGGCAATTCGTGAATTGATCAATAACACGGAAGGAAAATTTGCATTATTGGATTCTACAGTTGAGTGGTGTAAAGCCATTTATTATATGGACGAGGTTCGCCATCCAGGGGCGGCATTCAAGGGCGAGCCTGCACATTTGCTTCTGTTAGGTGGCAGTGGGAAATTAGACTATGTGGCCAAGACCTTATCGTCGGTCGCTCTAGCAATTGACAGAATTTCTGGTGCCCCACTCCCCATCGAAGAAGAAGTTGAGGATATTAAGTTGGGTGCGGAAGAAGTCGAGGATATTGAGTTGGGTGAGACAATCAATACCGAGAATGAGGATCACCAGAATGCAAAGGGAAATATGACCACAAACCAAGAGGCAAGGGTTGGACACCAAGCAATTTGCTGTACAACTTGCAGCATACAATAAGTATATAGTTTATTGAACGTTACTATCCTCTCCAATTTATTCAATTTAATTGTAGCAATTCAATGGCATGATAATACTGAATATTCATATGCTCGTTGAGCAATCCGATACAGATACGAACGCCGAATTCATTCAAAAATCAATCAGGACCCTACACTACTTCAACTTTTCAATTACATCACCTGGTGCCTGCACAAGTTCAATCAGTACACCGCAACCTCCAATGGGTGCTTGTTCATTTCCCTTGGGATGTATAAACGTCACATTATGCCCCGCAGCTCCTTTTCGTATTCCTCCTGGTGTAAACCTTACGCCTTTAGATTCCATCCACTCAACTGCACTTTCTAAATTATCAACCCATAGACCAATATGATTCAGAGGTGGTTTATGGACCTATCACAAGTTACAATATACAATATACGATCATACAGCAACGACGGCGGTTGAGAAAGAGATTGGGGCAGGACATAGCATAATAAATAGCACATTGCCCATTCGTCCAAAGTGTCCGTGTTAAGTACACTATAATAAAACTTACCTTTGGACTCTTTTCTTCATCCAAAGGGCACATTAGATCAACTTCTACCGAAACAGAACCATTTTCATCACTTCCTAGTTTCAAGATATCTTCAGCTACATTTTCTTTTTCAGATGTAAAGCTTCCAATTTTCTCAAGACCGAATGTCTCTACCCACAAATTTTGCATAGAAGACGCATCCGTTGAGCCAACAGCTACTTGTTGCAGACCCAATATTTTGAAAGGTCGTGAAGCGGTGTTCGCATATCGGAAGGAGGTCTGCTGCTGCTGCTGCTGCTGCTGCTGCTGCTGCAGCTGGAAGGAAGTGTGGGTTTTCGTCTGGGAGATAATTGAGGTCGTGTTTCTAGGAAACTTAGAGACTTTTCTTAGATTTAATCTGATCAAGGTGTTAGAAAGAAGCATGGTGTATGGTGTGTTATATTGTTATATACATACAGAAAGTTGTGTTGTCTTTTTCTATTTTTGTGTGTATTTTGTTTTTCGATCGATCGATGTGGTTCTTTGGTGATCTGAGTGAATAAAATGGCCTTACGAACTCAAAGCGCTGATCGTCGCCACCAGATTCATTCGAAGATGGCACTTTATGTGTTCTTCGAAATCGAAAAAGAACAACGATTTCTCCGAACAGACTGCACGCTTGCACGACGAAGGTCCTGAGGTACATATACAGCTGGCATCTGGTCACCATGACGCGCAGTTGACCGCATGATCATACACCATGCGATACCTCTTTTTTAGCTTTAGTGATACAGTCAGAATAAAGATGAGACTACTTACAGTAGTGTCCTCGTTGCTAATACCAATCCATTCGTTTATCCCTGGTGGTTGCAGGCAGCAAGTCCAAAAATGCAATTCTGGTGGTGGTGGTGCCTCTGACAGTTCTTCTGCATTATTCTATTTTGACGACGTCAGCCGTCGACGTTTCCCGGATTCTTCGCACTGGACGCCTTCCACGCTCGAACATATCCAATTTGCATCAGATTCAGATTCATCAGGATCGGGAAAATTACCATCAGATTCTTACGAAGCGGAAAAATTAGAACAGCTCCAAAAATTTCTTCATGGCTACAATGCTGCATCTGCAGGAACCCTGAAAGCCATCGAAGTCCAAGATATCATTACAAATTGGATGAACGGCGTTTCCTTCGACAGCGAGTTTTTCTCTTCTTCGCATGCTGATCACGGATGCAGCCGCAGCATACGTGTCTGTAACGGCAGTTCAGTTGTGGAATGCATGAGTTACATATGGGATTGTATCAACGAGAGGAGCCAAGACACGGCGGCGTGTCAAAAAGAGAGTCACCCATTCTCTGCCTGCGTTGACATGCTAGTTTTCCCATATTGTTCTGACTTGTACAAGTACGAAACAATGCAGCAAATTTCGCAACAGCTCAGTGAATGTGCTGAATATTGTAATTCGTTTGGGAAAGAATATGTTGTCAGTGCATTCCATCCAAACTTTAATTTCGAACCACGGATGCTGTCTCCAATTCGACATACCCCATTTCCTTGTTTCGGATTGCATAGACCTGACCCTGATAGATCTCAAGATTCTGTCTCATATGCTGATGGAACTGCGAATGACATAGACGGAAGCGTTAATGCACCCGCACCAGTAGATCCAGAAATTGGTTCCATGTTTGATGACATGGAAATAATGGCTCGGGAGAGAAGCAATTTGGAGGATATCTTCAATTTAGAAGCTGCTCCTGGATGTATAAATCACGATCAAATGGCAAAATCTGTCTCCGTACTCGGAAATGATTCTTCATATTACATTGGCAAAACACAGAATTGGATGGCGCAAGAATGCAATTATAGCAATCCATCATTAAAGCATTCCTCCTCTATTGGTGATAGATGGAGAGTAGAAAGTGCAATGACAGCAGAAGCAATATACAAAGAAGCATGGAAAAGTATACTCGACGTAAAAAGGTCGGCTCGACAAGGGAGTGCAAGTGCAAGTGCAAGTGCCATGTTTATTGCTGCAAACCTTTACAATGCTCAAAGATTCAAAAGAATTGCTTTGACAATTAACAAAAGCCTGAAAGTTTCAAAAACGGATGTTGCAATGGAACTATTTCATCCTGAATTTGTGGGCCAAAGTAATGCATCGAGCAAGTTTAGGCGCTCTCCTTTCCCATCGTTACAATTTATCATCAATGACAATGCCGACGCATGAACACAAAGTCGAATATGCTCCTCACAATTTAGGAATTGTGGCTGGCACGAGAATTCCAAAGGTTTCAGTTTTAGTTTCAGTTTTGATCCATCTCGAAAGTCGTCAGAAAGAGAACGGGATCCAGAAAACGTTATGTACATTATAAGTTAGCGAATTATTAGTGAATTGTATACAGGAACCGGTTATCATTTGGGATAGGTCTTTCCTGGTATTAAATTTACAGCTTTACCTTCCCCACTACCCTTGATTAAGACCTTTACTTTCCGCAGTTTTATTATGTTGGGGCGTCTTTTATAATGGTCGGCCATTATGGCGAGCGCACTTGTATTCTTCGTGAAATCTGGAGCGTCTTTTTTTTCCTGATCTTGAATCTTGTATAGAATAAAAATACACGTGTGAGGTGGCATTCGCCCACGACATTTTTTTTGAATCAAGAATTCTACACCAGTCAAGATTCTTGACACACGAATAGACCTGTTGGATATAGGCGTATTTATATAAGAAGCTTGTAATTAGGTCTCTCACAAAAAGTCTTTTCTGAATGACGTTCATTGTTTCGCACCTTTTTAGGGGTGCAAAAGATACCCCCCTCGCTAACTTGAAGAAAATGCATTCTGAACGCACTTTGAACTTGCGAGCTTGTGATCTTTTCACACCTGTTCTTATTCTACACATATGTCCATACCTCAATTCAGTACTTAGTTATTTGAAACGGACATAGGAACTCTAAGCAGGCACTTATACTGCAGAATAGAGTACGCTACCTATAGAAGTAGTAGAGAGCGCTGCAACATAGCATGCTACAGTGCCAACAGCCATTCATCTTTAAACAGCCAGTACCAATGTCTCCATCGGGGCCAACATCTGCAAAAAACAATTCTGCTTTGAACGATTTGTCTCTAGACTCTTCTAGGCAGCAGACATTTGCGTCCGCGGGCGATGCAGTATTCATGCCTAAGAATAGTGCAGACCATCTATCTTTCAGGCCTCATGATAATCCTTTCTTATCAGCACCTTTGGCCCCACTTGAAAACCCTTTTATGGCGAGCCAAACGAGTCCGCCAAATGGAAATGCTACTGATGGCAATCCACAGATCACGAGCTTTAGGCACAACTCTCAAGAATCAATGCAACCTTTACCACGTACAGGTATCGCTTTGAGCAATGATACTAGGCACAGTTCACCTTCACTATCTGTAGGAAGTGCATCCGTTATGACGAGCCAGCAGTCCCAGCAGCAGCACGTGGTGCAAGATCAGCATTATCAAAATAATCACAGCTTGCCTTTGATCCCAGATATCAAGAAAGATATGCATAAACACTCTGTACAAAGGGAATCTGCTCCAACCCAGGGATTGAAGAACGAAAACCATTACCAATTGAAAGTTCTTTTTTCCACTCGTATTGCAAATGCATATGTTCGCAAAAACCCGAAAAATGGCTATTTTGACGTTTGGATGAAGATTATGATGCAAGCAAGTCCAACAGGTAACTCAGCTATTGATTCCAAGGCAACCCACATAATTCATAAGTGGTATAGCGAGCTTAGCACAGTACACGAGCGACTTAACCTTTCACAGTGAGTACAATATGTTTCGTCTTGGGCCTTTGTCGCTGTTTAGACTCCCGTCTAAATTATTTGTTTAAAATATTAGAATTGAGTATCTAACGCCTTTTCATCCTTGCAGGCACGGTATCGCATTCCCCGGTTTGAGATTCACTAACAACCAACAGGAGGGTCCAGTTTCTGAGAGCGACATTCAAGGCATACAGAAATATATCAGCACTATTACTGATTCTTTTCTAAATGTAGATCATAGGAATCAAATTGCCCAGCAATTCCTCAGTTTCTTAGAAGATGAATCAAAGTCTTTGTCTGATAAGATCCGTATGCTATTGCTAGAGGCTCGTCTAGTCTCAACTATGAATTGCTGTGATCAGCTTCAGAACAGGCTTAACAACGCAGAGAAGAGCCTCGCTGAGAGCTCCAACCTAGTGTCATTTCTCAAGTTTAGGGTAGAGCAACTTGAGAGCACAGGTCCTGTTCCTAGGCGTGTAAGTGCTGCTCATCCGCAGGGGGATCATTTGAGGCAGCAGGCGTACGGATTGCAGTCTCATCCAAGCTCCTCGAGCTACAGTAGCAGCGTTGACCACCCAATGTTGCTACAGAACATGCACCTCGATGGAAGAAACAATGCCATTCCCGGAGTGCCAGCAGGAGACAGCATTATTAACCCTGCTCAACTTGTAACTCTCGCAGAATCAGTATTAAATGAGAAGGGACCGCTTCCTGTTGGCGAAGTGGGGAAAATGTTGCAAGAAGCTACAGGCAACCCAAGTCTCAGTCAAATTTTGAAAGAAAGGCACAATGGTCTCAAAAAGTTTTTGGAGAAATATTCGGATAAGTTTATTATGAGTTGTGACCATCCTTTTAACCCGCATGTATATTTGAGAAGATCTTATGGCCCCGACGATCAGCGCGTGATCGAGAGTGGGAGTACAGCCTTTCTTGACAAGAAAGCCAAGGTAAGTTTTGGATAGTCTAGCTGCACCTATGTCCTCAATGCATTGTTTCTTTTGTACTCACTTTTTATGAATCCTCAAAATACAGAAACCTCGTCGCAAGGAGAAGAAAACCTGGCCTGTAGGAGTACCCTCGCCAACTCTTGGATCCTGGAACCAGACCAGGGTCTACTCTTGATCATGTCCTTTCACATTGTCCAGAGTATACTGTTAATATTGTGTTGCAAAAAGTTTACAAGAAATTTCAGGCACAAATTCGCAGTGTAATATACACTACACGTATCCGTTGAAGATGCCATTTTTATAAGAATAATGCATTCCTTGTCTACGTAAATTACCAAGGAAGTATCTATGTATCATGAACATCCAAGCTAGGCTAGATCCGTCTTCAGAGATCGCTTTCTCTTGGAATGATCACATTTATAAAAATAATCTAATGGTACCACTTTTACTTATTTATTATTGTTCCGTGTTTTTATTTATAAAATAGAATCGCAATTTTGACTTTTGACTTCAGATTCCTATTTCTATTCGTCTTCCTTAGTGTCCATTGGTTTAGCTTTCTTGCTCCTTGCCTCAATCTCACCCTCTCCTACTCCTTTCTGAAATTCTTTTGGTACCTCCTTCATTTGTTTCGTCATCTTTCCCGCATCTCTGCCCAATTCTGCAAGTTTTTGTGGTCCTACCACAAAAGCACCTGCAACGAGAATTAAAGCTATCTCTGGAAGACCAAGGCCAAAGAGACCCATGGTCTGAACAGCTGCAACTGATTTTCTTTCATTCTCTAATGCGGCTGGAAAGACGGTACCTGTAGCGTGCTGATTAATTTTCTGCAGCGAGTTGATGTTTGTGAGCTGGTGACACGACAATGCGCGATTCTGCACAACAAACGCAGACACAAGTCCTAGCTGCGATATGAGGAGAAGGAGAGGTGAATATTTCATTTGACTTTAGTTGTTTTGATTCTAACGACGACGTGATTTGTTTGGCTGTTCTCAGTGATGTGATTATGATGTGATGTTAGTGTTAGGTGTTAGGTGATGCAGTGGGTGATGTTTCCATTTTAGTGTAGTTCCGCGTGGACACTTCTTGACGCGTGGGCGGGAAGGAAAACGGTCGCAATTTTTGATTAAAAGCCAGAAGGATGAAGGTACAGACAGAGCAGGATGGGCATTGTGGCGCTCACTTTTATAAAGTTAAGTGATAGACATAACAGTGCTGTCTGCCCCTTGTTAAATCCATGCCACATTCAAAGATGCCAATCGCACGAACATTTCCTA
>Ga0209712_10003660_pt1 | contig 12416 bp, 8 predicted proteins | sample ArcOceMetagenome_FD_187443 | JGI IMG/M metagenome (GOLD analysis project Ga0209712, IMG submission 187443) | Marine eukaryotic phytoplankton communities from Arctic Ocean - Arctic Ocean - Greenland ARC118M Metagenome (SPAdes) (version 2) | ecosystem: Environmental > Aquatic > Marine > Oceanic...
TTGCACTTGAAGCAATTCATGCACTAAACATTACGTGTGTTAATGCTGGTACAGCAACCCGTGTCACAAATTTAATCGAAGTCTCTGCACCAGATTTGTGGAAAATTGCCTCCGTCCTACTTTATAGCAGTGGATATGACATGACTGGTGCTGCTGAAGTCAAACCAGAAAATCTAAGTGGAGGAAACGGATTAGCTGGAAATGCTCTTGAATTTGCCTCTTTCGCCGTTTCCGATATGTCAGCGAATGAAGCATATGACAGTCACGCAGAATTGGCCAGTTTTATCAAGACCTTTGTAAGCCTGATTGATCAGTCGACTCACCCGTTATCTAGTTGGAAGATCCGCTATAGTGCAGCAGTAGCTATGCAAGAAAGTGGGCTTGTCCACATGTCAAACGAAGACTGCAGACAAATTGGGCCACACATCGAAGAATCAAAGCTGCAGCTGTGCTTGAAGTTACTGGAACTTTTCCAAGACAGTGATGAAGATGTAAGATGTGCAGCTGGAAGAGCAGTATCTCTTTCGAGAAACAAAATTCTAGCCCCAAAAGTGTCTTTGATGAATCTGGAGCAAGTATCTCTACGCTTAACTATGGAATATTCTACCTTGGAAATGTACAACCTATTACTGAGTCGCTTAGTTTCTGTTTGCGGTGATATCCAAAGCAAATTGAGCACAACAGTCAAAGAGTATGAATGCACTCTGCATGCACCAAAGCCGGACGAAATTTTGAACCTAAGCACTGAACGTAAGATATTTGAGGAGGAAGATCCTAATCCTTACGAGGAGACACTCGTTATCATCCAGATAGCCATCGTCAGACTGGCTGAATTTCCATTGGACTACGGGCGCAATGAAAGTGCAAGCGATCTCTTCGCTACTCTTCATACTTCATTCAAGGCTGCTCTTGGTCATATCATTCTGACCTTGAAGACTATCAATCAATGTCCAGATATTGTACACAATGTTACTTTTGATGGAAACCTCTTTGTATCCCTGCACGGATTGATCTTGGGAACTGCATTCAGTCTCTGGGTTGGTGTTGGAGATGAAAGTATTGTTGCCTTGGCAAAAGAAGTAACGGCAATGAACACAGTTACACTACATCCGTGTATTTCTCAAGCACTGAACACTCTGGTTGCTGTAAGAGAGCAAAACATGGAAAGTCTGGAGCAAATTCGCAAAGGATGCTTCCTCTTACCGAGAAAGCATCGTTCGTAACGCGCCTTTAGATAGAAACTAAGTCATTTACATACATATAATTTGAATAGAAGGTACATACACTACCTTGCATTTTCAATTTCAATTTGATATTTTTATGGGATTTTATGCATGATGTATTCAATTCAATATTCAATATTCAATGATCGAGGTTTGGTGATTGGTGATTGGTGATTGGCGATCCGGCAGATATCGCGTCTTTATGTTGCCGTGCAAACATACAGTAGGATGGAGGAAGTGGCTGCTTCTTGAAAGGCGATTTACTCGAAGAAGGCACGTCAGTTCCTCTACCTGCTGCTACCTGTCGCCTGTATGTCGATCCGTAACGACCACTGGATCTTGAATTGCACCTCGCCTCGCTCGGCGTCGACGCGTCGACCTCGAATTAGGCCTCGACCGTAAATTGGACCTAGCCAGATTGTACATAGGTATGACTTGATTGAAGATCATGGAGCACCATTCGGTTTCTGATTTCGGAAGAAGCGCCTCTCAGAAATTGATAACATGAGAATGGACACATTCCATTCCCGGAATGTAAGAAGAAGAGGAAGCGTCAAGTTTTTAAAAAGTCGACGCTTCCTCTTTAAAAAGAGGAAGCGTCAAGTTCCCTGTTCTCACTTCCCAACGACTTTAAGAGAAAGCTTAAAGTTTAAAACTTCTCGTTTGGAACCCAGCAAAATTATTTACTCATAAAAAGACGAAGCATCGAATCAATAAAAAGAAGAATTTCAATTAATTTCAATTACGTGTAGCAGTGAACATGAATATTCAACGCAACCGAAGATCTCATGTGAATACTTTCCCAAGGAATGTCAGGCCCATCGAAGATGACCGACGTATTGATGACGATGGTCTACTGCTTTCCCCAGCTCCTACGCGCTGTAGTACTGTTATTGTGAATGATACGTTCCCAAGGAATGTCAAACCCATCGAAGGTGACCGACGAATCGACGACGATGGTTTACTGCTTTCCCCATCTCCTACGTGTACTATTATTGGACGAGGACAAAAGTTTCACGATGGAAGAACAACAAGAAGTGCTCATAGTGCCGACAAAAGACTTTTCCAAGAAATTGAACAAGCACTTCTTTCTCTCCGCGTTTAACAAGTTAAAGTGAACGCTACGGGGCCATTATATGCCGAGATGGAGCTGGTGCAACTCACGGATGATATAGAGACCACTTGTACATATTGTTGCTTCTTCTATACGAACAAACAAACAAGTACAAATTACGGTAGTAGAGGAGACAAGACTACTAGCTAGTAGCGTCATAACATATCAAAAGTTGCTTATATCAAATTAACAAATAACTTACTTAACTTTTTCGGGAAGTTTCCTGAAATTTTCCTGAGCTTTTTCAGAAGAATTTCCTGAGCATAACGTGAGAAATTCCTGAAAAAGATGCTGAGCAGTACAGAATACAGAATCGAGTGTTTACAAACTTCTCGGATGTTACCCAAAACCGTCAACGGAGAACATGAGTAATATTCAACGCCCAGAAGATATCACTGTTAGCACATTCCATTCTCGGAATATAATCCCATCGAAGGAGACTGGTGTCTAGATTGCGATTGTTTAGATCCTTCTCCAGCTGGTTCTAGATCATGTAGTATTGGGAAGAAAAGGCAACAAAAAGTTGACACCAACCACCATTCTAAATATCGCTTCTTTTATGCACGATGCCGATAATAGATCAAAAAGCATATTTCGAGAGATTTATTTCCTAAATAATAGAAGCAGGACTTCTGTCAGTCGGAGATTTGTTGTGAAACGGGTTTTGCTGTGCAATACTGCGGTACATCGGAAACAAAACAAGACATGGATTTTGAGGATCTCCTCATTGCCCAGCCGAAATAGTTCAATGAAAGATGATAATATCATTAGATTCAAATTAACGATCCTTTGTATTCAGCAGCGAGTACAGTCTTTAAAAATGTGAGAGTGTAATATAATTTTTGAAATAGTGGGAAGCAGATTCAATAGATTGGCATTCCGTTTCTAATTCTTAACTGTAATACCAGAAGGGAGAAGAAAGAGAGTTGCAGAAACATGATTAAAACCAACAACCACAACAACCTTCATCGATCAACGATCAAGCATTCAATAATCATCAAGCACTCAGAGACAATTAGCAATTAATTCATACTGCAACCAGTCAGTATTTAATCATTACTTCTTGGCGTACCAACTGTCTTTACAGGAATGCACCATTACAAATGTTGAAATCACTAAATTATTAGGCGTGCCAAGGTGAAGGCCATGTGAATTCTCCTTCTTTGGAGTACAAATTATGATGTTGATCCTCTTCGTACTTGGCGACTTCTTTTATACATACTGAGTCAGTCACCATACATCATAGCAAGATCACAGATTGCAGCCTCAAACATGCATTTGCTGCCTCTTTTCCTAGCATGCCAAGGTGTTCACTCTTCCCTGTTTCATGCCCTCCTGAGGAATGAAAGAGTACTGCACTACAAAAGGTGGCGATCACGCGATTTGCAAAACATCCAGTGCATCCTGGATAATAGACTGCTGATCCTTCATAGATAGTAACATACCACCTGATGAGAACCTTCCCTCCTGCCGAGGTGTGGCGATTCTTCTCAATGATAGTGGTTGCTGGCGACGATGTAAGGAATCCATGCCAGGAAGACATCGCACCCTTATCGTTCCTCTATTTTTATTCCGTAAACCACCGCTATCGTGGCAAGGGTCATGGTGATAACAAGGTGCTTGATAGAAGCGCTGATTGCTTTCAGAAGTAGAAAGACGACCAGTCACTCCACCGCTGCTTATCTTGTTGTTCACCCCTCCTACAGCATTACCAAACATCGACAAGATCATCGGATCTCGACGAAGGCCGAGGCTTGATTCACGGAAGACACGATGGCGCTGATTTCCCAGTAAATCAGCAGGTGCAGTAGCGCGTACGCCATCGACAAAGGTCAGAGAAGCGTTCGTGGTGTTTCTTGCCTCCGTGTCCTGGTAGCCTCCTGTAGCAGTATTATAGGTAGCTCCAACCATTAGATCTGTCCCTGTGCTCCTCAACACACCATTACTACCGGGAGGTGATGTGAACACGCTTGTCATCCTATTCGAGGCAGATCCAGGACCGCTGCACGTCATCTTCAATGCCAACTCGAAGTCGCCCTTGCGAAAGTAGGGATGCAAGAATGACAGCATAGTCTTCTTCTTGTTCCCTCTCATACGCTTGTTCTTGACGAAACCCCAGCGATAAAGCTTGCGCTGGAAGCTATCGAACTTTGCCTTCTTGAACAAAGCAGCAAGCACATACTTCGCGAACGCCCTGGTATCAAGAATGAAGAACGAGAGTCCTCCATCGGCTAATGACCAAGTGACGATGTGATTGTAATCGCCGCATTCTAAGGCGTACATGAGCTGTTGCGAAGGTTGGATAGGATAGTAGTGACCAACTGTGAGGAGGGCACGAATTTCAAAAGACTTATAAACTATAGCACAATCTAGCAGCAGTCGTACAACAAGCACGACGATTCCTCGCACCAGCGAGAGGAACGACGTCTTGCTTGCAGCGATATTAATTTGCCCTTCTTCTTTCGAACCTTACCTTCAAAGGGAACTTGATCGCTTTTTCTTTTCGGATTCTTTCATTCTTTGGTCTTCCAGTGAAGAATGTGAGCATTCGATCGTTTGCGTCGTTTGAGTTCATAGTCTTGTTTCCTTTTCGGTGTGATGGGCTTTCTTGTGCTGGATACACAATACGGTACTAATTCGATGTCCGAGATGATTACCGTAGCCGAACCCTAAGGAGTAATACCCAATCGAATCCCTAAGTAAGAGAGATGACAACGGAGTTTTTGGAATCGTTATCACAATCAGTTTCTCGAAAATTCAGACGTGTGTCAGTACGACAAGGTTCAAGCTCGCTTGGTTCAAGGTACGGACGTGGTCGACGTGGTTCAGGATGTTTTCTTATCGGAATCATCATCACAATCAGTTCATTCAAATTCTGACGTTTCTGACGTGTCAGCAACTTTTGAGAACCGTAAACTGTCCGCAAAAAAATGAGAAAATTCTCGAAATAACAACGCAATACTGAAGTTTGCAAGGAAAGTCAAGCCGATCGAAGGCGACCGACGTATTGATGACGATGGTTTACTATTTTTTTAAAGAGACATACTAGCTACACGTAGTACTACTATACTATCAAATAAAACTAGTCGTCTTCAAAATATGCGACTCCAAATTTTATAATTCAAATAGATCTGCCTCGCTCGGAGGATGCTGCGACTTAGAAGATAACACTTCGTTTCAATGGATCAGAGGACAAGGATTACAATTGGTTAAGCAGGCGCAGCTAACAGTGCGCACTTTACGGTGCATGCATCAGACACAGTAAGAGCACTTGCGGAGTAAAATGCTGTCTAGACGATTTTAAGCTTTCGAATAAAAACCATTTTGAATTTGTGCCCTCTTTCTTACGAGTATTCTTGTCCTTCCCGCTGGGGAAATGTTTATTTGCGAACATTATCAAAATGTGCATTATCGCATTCAAATCGGCGTCGTGTTTATCTCCAACAATGCCGTAATGATCGATTCCTTTGTGTCTACACACTTCTTCGGCATTCTCCTTGTTAAAACAACTTGGTGCTCACAGTGCAATTGACATTTCTTTTACAAAAGCTTATTGCTTACCTTCATTTGTGCTGTTCAGGCTCCGATTTATCAAGCTCGGAAAAATATTACCATGAATATGCGTGGATCTGCCAACTGCCAACCCCAATTTGATATTTTCCATCTCCACGTTTCCATCAATGATCAGTTCACAAAAGTCAAATAATAATGATCGCGGCTTGATATCAATTCGTTTTCGTGTAACTTGTCTACAAGCTTTCCAATGCAGCAAATGAATTGGGCTCTTTCTTCTTTACATGTGATCTCATTATAACTGCATCTTGAATCTACAACGAAACGCCACCTACAAAATCAGAACTCTCTTCTTCGGAGGTCTCCCCTTTAGAATCTTTGATGACAATTCTCTCTCTGAACCAATCACTACCGGTACGCCCAGGAGGAGCTGAAGATGCCACTGGGCCTGCATAGTATTTTTTGGCTGCTACAGATCCTTTCGGTACTTCATCAAGAGATTGACTTGTCTTGTATTCTGCTGCAAGTAGTTTCCGCAAGGTTGAAGTTGATTCTTTCCCTTCGTTGGAAGCGGTGGATCCAAATTCCTCTTTTGGATCTGAGCCAGTTACTCCAAGACCAATGACATACTTGCAAATAAAAATATCTGTTGGTGGCGTCTGGTCGAAAGGAATCACAAAGAATCCGTCTTTGCCGTTTGGTAGAAGGAACGTCCCGTAAGCAGATTTCTTTTCTTGATGAAGAAACCGAAGGAGGCTTCGAATTCCATCACCAGTCGACCAGAGTTGACTTTTCGTCCACACCGCCTCTTGTTCTAAATCCTCATTAGATAAGCGACTGAAGGACTCTCGACTATAACCATATATAGTCAAATTTGCAGGTAGACCATTGACCTGTTTCTGTGCGTATCCATTGCACCACGGTACAACCGTCGTCAGAAAGCTAGGTTTCGATCGCTCTGTCTTTGCAACGGAAATAGTTGTACTATACTTCCCAAACCCACTCCCCCATTTGCTTTGAATTTTACCTTTCTCCTCGCATCTTCGACAAAACACTTTATCCCCATTCATTCCCTTCTTCAACTGTTTCGAACTAAATTTCTCAATATGCTTCTCTTTAGAGCAACTCATACATTTCATATTCTTGGCAGATTTCTTTTTCATTTCTTGCTTCGTAGCCTTCTGCTGTCTTTTCTTGCGGTCTTCCCGGTTTGTACTGCTTTCCCTTTTGCGATCCGATTTTGCTTGTTCCAGGTGGTTGGATGGCTTCGTTTCGTGGTCTCTCTTCGCTTCCATTTTATTATACAGGGATACCACTTCACACATGGCCAAGCATATGGTCGGATCCTTACCATTGAATGATTGCGGCTTTTTGCAAATGGGACAGTCTACTGTGGCTCTTAATCTACTATTGCTCGAACAACTACTCATTCTCATGGATTGAACACAATCAATGCATATTACATGGCTGCACTTTTGCGATTGTATAGGTAGACACCCTGACGCTTTATTGTGTGGATTTGAAGAGAACAATGTCTTACACTTCGGACAACAAGGTACATTATCGCCAGAATCAAACGATTTCTCTTTCTGCATCGGACGCTTGTGCGGTTGAATGATTTTGACTTCGCTCAAGTCAGCCTCTCGCTGGACATCAACATGACCAGTTTTGGGGTAGTAAATTTGATAAGAGCATCCGTCAAATCCAACCACACGGCCATATCTATCAGTAGAATCCATAAACAATGTGCCTCTGGGATATTTGGCTGCTTCCACGTCGGCTTGCATCTCCTCGCAGGTCCTTTTCTCCGTTTCTGCGTTGTTATTCTTTGGGTCGATCTCCTCTGTTTTGATCTTCTTCACTTCAACATTGCTGTTCAAAATGCCAGCTGGAGTAGGAGAGAATGTTTGATCTCCAGACATTACATCTTCGCCAAAAGATTTAATTTCCTGCAATATTGTTGAATCATCCTCACGTTTCACGGTGCCAGACGAATCAACGTTGAGTGACTGTACTATATCAGCACATATACGTGTACTCCCATTGGCCCCCCGAAGCACTAATTTGTCAAAAGATGCGATTGTTTGCTCAACCGCGACAACCTTCTAGAGGTTAGTTTATTGTTGATAAACTCACGCGCAATCTGAAATGAACTCAAATTGAAAATGTACACTTTTCAACTTACAATCTCATCAAATTGTTTGTCAAGACTAAATGTACTATTCGTACTAGAAACTTCACAGCATGGGCACTTGTTTCTGGAACCAAGCGGTCCAATGCACCCTACACAAAATCTATGCAAGCACTCGGAGGAAATATGTACTTGCGTGAGAGTTTCATCGCATACTGGGCACAAGAAGTGCCAACTGAGTGCCTTCAGTGAATCGATGGTGACATTTAAATGTGCACCATTTTCATTTGTTTGAGACGATTTTATGATCGAAAAGAGGTTTTTCACCTGAAAACGACCAAAGAATTTTGAATCAGCCTTCATTTCTCGAACATTGAACATGCATGAAAACAAAAATTCAAGTATCAAGTATCGGTCCGTTCATTCCTAATTTGAAATTGGAAAAGCACTCACCAAACTATCAAACACATCATCGGTTCTTAGACTCCTCTTGGTTGATACGTGAGCTCTACAAGTCGGGCATTCGTTGTTGCATTTCCTGAGGCTCTCTTGAATGCATTTCCCACAAAACCTATGCTGGCAAGCAGGTACAATATGCGTATCTTCCAGGATCCCAAGGCAAATTGGACACTCCAAATAGCGTTCAATAGATGTCAAAGAACCTTGAAGAACTTCATATTTGCTTCCTTCAATCAGATGAGAGCTCATGCTGCTGCTTTCAACTTCTGTTCCTATCTTCTGTATTTTACAGTTGTTTGGTTTATTGGGCGACACCCCTCCTTGGGTTTCTCAGTTTGGCTAGAATCTTTTTGACGATGCGGACTATGTACTAGATTGAAGATGTAGATGCAATATGCAATATGCAATGATGGCTTCTTCGGTCACCGGTAAATGAGATAATGCGTACCACCAGGGATATTGTACTCGATAAACACGAATTATAACCGTATTATAACAGGTAGTAATCCATCAAAGAACCTCGCAAGCAAAGCATGCATTTCAAAGGACGAAGAAAACAGATCTTTGAATTGAAAAGCTCACGGGTCCATTACAGCTGAAGCTACATCCTGTAAATGTTTCAAAGTATGATTGACATTGGCAGGTGGGATCTTTTTGCGAACCCCTTCCATTGTCCGGAATCTATTGCACAGTTCAAGTTAGACTAGTATTGCACAGCAGTTAGGTAGTATTTTAAATAATCTTGACTTCGGCTACACGTCGTATAAATTCAAAATACACTGCTACCGGGTATGCGATTTATATTTCACTGTCTATAATTCAATGCAATCTCGAAAGAAGAGAAAATCATTATAACTCTTTTCATCAGAAAGGAATCACAATCAGCATGAGAAATATGACTTCTTCAAAAAGTAACGATCCCATCGTCAAGAGAGTTATGAATGAACCTGAATCTAGTATGATACGGGTAAACACATAAAGACAAACAACAGACAAGATTCGTTCGAAAGCAGCTCCATAGAAATGTGAAATGTTTTATATACATAAATTTGAAAGAAGAAAGAGCCTTCTACCGAAGAAACCACCCCTGCATTCCCCACAGGTTCAATACAATTTCTGTAGCGTATATGTACAATTTGTAAATTAAACAATGTACGAGTAGGATTGTAAAGAGCACTAGCTAGTACACATATCTGCTCAAGACAAGCGACAGAATCAAGTCATCATAACTACTTGAACATCTTACTGTATCCATGAAGTGCAGCCTATTGATGCGTTCGACAAAGGAAGGAACGTCAGATGCTGCAATGCCAAAATACTCCAAACAAGATATTCGATAGATAACCATACTTACATTTCCACCGGTATGAAGGAATACCACCTTTTCTCCCTTCTTGAAATGTCCTTTGCGGCAGTAGTCAATCAAACCCGCAGCACCCTTTCCAGAGTACACAGGATCAAGAAGCAAACCTTCAAGCTCTGCAAACATACGAATCGCCTCAATGGTGCTCTCCGCAGGAATGCCATATCCTTCTCCTACATAGCTGCAATCAGCGACTACATCTGCACGTTCTACAAGTCCCGGCTTGCCAATCTTATCTGCAGTGCGTTTAGCAAGATTGAATACATTATTTTCTTGCGCCTCTTTCGCAGATTTGGTGCCAAAGCCCAAGAGATTGATATTGGAACCAGTAGCTTTTAGACCCGTGACAAGTCCAGCTTGCGTTCCCGAAGATCCCGTCGCTAAGCAGATATGATCAATGTCCAAGTTCTGTTCATCAAACTGGTGGATCATTTCATAGACGCAATTCACATATCCCAATGCACCAGTGGGGTTTGACCCCCCTCCGACAATGGTGTAGACCTTTTTCCCGAGCTCCTGGCGATATTGGGCTGCCACAGCCTCAAGCTCTGCATTCATGTCGAGTCCGGCTGGTCTCTTTTCACGAGTTGCCCCGAAGAGGTCGTCTAACAATACGTTCCCGTTGTCAACGTAGTCAGGATCTTCGCTGCCGGTTCTATCTTCGAGGAGAATGTGACATTTCATGCCTAGCTTTGCACATGCAGCTGCAGTCTGCCTAGCGTGATTGCTTTGTGTCGCTCCTTGCGTCATGACATAGTCGGCACCTTCTTCTACGGCTTCTGCCATGAGCCACTCTGCGAATAGAATAGATGATTGAAGATGAATATGAATGTGAGCAATGCAATCAATCAAAAGTTTCAAATAAAAAAATATCATCGAGATTGTGCGATGTATGATACGATTGCTCACCAAGCTTTCTCGCTTTGTTTCCACCTGTACCAAGACCAGTGCAATCATCCCGCTTGACATAAATGTCAACTCCACCGAGTGCTGCACTGAGCCTGGGACAATATTCCAAAGGAGTTGGTAGGTGCGCCAAGTGAAGTCTTGGGAACTTGGCAAGTTGTGTTTCTTCATGCACTGCAGTCAGGAGAACTTCAGTTGGGACTGCACCTATGGAAGACACGGAAGAGTTCTCGTTCTCAAGGGAGGATTCTGAGGAGGAGTCTGAAGTACATGGGGTAAGAGTCGGTTTTGATTCTAGAGGTGTTGCGCTTGGTTCTTTGATGAGTTGTTTGACGGTCATTTTGGAAGTTTTCGTTTGTGTTTGTTGTTTTGGAATGGTATTTTTATGGCATGTGTGGTGTTGTTTTGTCTGAAAGTGCTCTCCAATCTGTAAGAAGCTGCTGTTTAGAATTCTCATGCGACATGCATATCTTACGTGGTTTATTCTTTGGAATTCTGAAAATTCTGGGATAGACATATTCAATATGACGACTGACTCATATGACGTCACGTTGACGCTATTTGGTGGCATTTGTGAAGACTAAAAGTGATGGATTATTTGATGCCGATCTTCTTGACGGAAACGGCTATTTTCTGCAACTGTTAGCTGTTAGTATTTCTGTTGACAGACAGACGGCCCCTAAAGGCCTAATTTGAAATTGACATCTTGCGTCGCACAAATTCAAAATAACAAATAATATCATAGTGTAAGTAACGAGGATTTTTTGACAATATATTGGAGTTACTACACGTATTGGTATCTGTGATAGTCTGAACATTGTTTCTTTGAAAGCGAAGCTACCACATATTCTTCCCGAGATTACCAGTGTCTAAATAATAGGTCCGGACCTTGATGTTCTGAAGCTCCTCAATGAAAAATTCTTCCTGGGGTTGGTTCTTTTTCAATATCACTTGGCACCGTCATACTTCGATCAACCATAATCGTTACCAGCAGGGGGTGTTTCGGCCTCCTGTTAGAGATTGGTGGATAAATCATAAATCCTCCTCGTTATTTTGGATATGCTTTGGGATCCTGCCTGTTGCTGGCATTCATTATTTTTTTCTGCCTTGCGCCCGTCTCATACATCAATATTTGACAGGGTGAACATACTATGTGTAGACAGCAGGCTACATGTTCTCCCAGAAATCCATTCCCAACCACCCCAAGCACTGCTGGGATTCGTCCCCAATGGTGCTGGTCTACTAGTACTAGTACGGTTGTATTTTTCAACGAAGAGTTTTTGAATAGAATTCGGTCCTGGTTGTAGGAATTAAAATATTCCAAGAAGTTCCACAAAGATCCTATTATAATTGGCCTCACTGTTGACCAGTTACAAGCGGCATTATTAGGATCTTTATTTCCCCTCCTCTTTCTTTCCCCATTTTCACACGGAAGGTGTAAATCTTGACGGTTTTATCGGGCAGCAGGCAGGGACGAGATTCTCCAACAGTTTCTGAGCTTGTACAGGGGGTGGGTACTTCCGGGCGTCATTTATGCCGACATTCCACCCCCTTAACGCTTTCGCGAATGTACAGCTCCCCAACGATCACTCCTACTAGATTAGTTGCCTACTAGAAGCGTATGGATCGGTTGGGATAAAAGAAACAAAGAGAACAGGTTGATTGTTGAGTTTGTTTGAGTTTGAGTTGTTGCATCTTTATGCTGGT
>Ga0209712_10003661_pt1 | contig 12414 bp, 15 predicted proteins | sample ArcOceMetagenome_FD_187443 | JGI IMG/M metagenome (GOLD analysis project Ga0209712, IMG submission 187443) | Marine eukaryotic phytoplankton communities from Arctic Ocean - Arctic Ocean - Greenland ARC118M Metagenome (SPAdes) (version 2) | ecosystem: Environmental > Aquatic > Marine > Oceanic...
TGGCCGACAACCGCAATATGTCTCTTTCCAAGGGTTTTTCAAATATCATCAAGAGATGATAAATCAGTTCCCAGCCTACCAACTGCAGTGTTGACTATTGCGAATAACGCCCGCAGCGTGTATTTTGAATGTGGGGCATTCGTACATGCCTTCTGACATCATTTCGATATCTTTGGCTGAAGAGGGGGTAGGCTTCTATCGGAAATGCCTACCAATGAGTAGGTTGTGTGGATGGAAGATGATGGGTAGGCGTGAGAGATTGGACACGCCACATAAGAATCGTCCAATTGCATTTGCCACAAACAGATTTCATTCGATTATTAATTAATACTATGAGTTTGTGAGTTGTTATAAACAAGAATTCTGATGAGTGGGGTGTGTGACAGCTGTTGCTTGGACCGATGATGCGCAAGATGTTATCAATGGAGGTGCTGATAAAAGTGAGACAGATTGAAACTGAATATGTCATGGTGAACTCGTTTCTTGGGATCAAGGAAGTTGAAAATGATGAAGGTATTCAAGTAAACACTATATGATGTTGTTCTCAGCCCTCAATATCACGCTTGAGAATTTCCAGGAGATATCTAGAGAAAATGATTAGAAGTGCATCTAAATACTGTTGAGGAGACAATGGCTGAACGATGCTTATCGAGGAGCATTTACATCATCCATTTATCTTCACACAGATTGTTCGTAAAGTGGGTGGTCTATCCATGGGAAGTGTTCCCCCTGTCATGACCAAGAATGCTAATAAGAAAAATGTTCCTTTATTGAAGCATTTGGAGTAGGAATTGGTCACGTGTATGTGGATGGAATGCGCTACCACGAAGGTCTTGGTTGTCATTTACAACGCCGAAATGCCACCTACTATATTTGTCTCGAATACTTTTGATTTGATTGAACGATATCAATGGAGGTATTTATTTCTGGACAAAGTCAAATCCTTCTCATCTCATAATGCCTAATTAAAAGCACTCTCTGCTTAATCCAAGGTTTAAAGATCGCAGATTCACCACAGAACAACGACTCAACAAGACGGTCTGAATCCTCGTCTCGTGTGATTTTCGCCTCAGACACGTAGACCAAACGAGTGTTGAAATCTGTGTCTTCTGGATTCGTTACTGATGGTTCCGAGTTGTCAAACCATCCATACATTCATCTTGTATATTACGCGCATCTCCTTTAGAGAAATGACTGGTACAGCCAAGAGGGGAAAAGGATAAGGGAGCACTCGAGAGTGGTTGAACTTGTTCACCGTCAAGTCTCAGCGATCTGATGGTCCCGATGCTGTCACAGAAGGCAGACTGCTGAAACTCGACGCCACTGCCTGCGTGGTATGCATACCAGTTTCAACACAATCACCTCCTCTACAATCCACTTTGTCACCTCTTATAATACAAGAATCTAGTAATGCCCAGTTGTTTACGAAGCGATGAATTCTAATGCAGGAAGATTCTCGGTACAACTGTGTCGACCGTCCTTGGAAGAAGGAAATTTTATGAGGATATGAACGGAATGGAAGTAAAGAGCTAATGATGGTTGACATGCCATACGCGTAACTATTTACTCGCCTTGTTGGTTCTACAAATTTCCTTGCATCACAACCTTTTCATGTCTGAATCTCCATTACATACAAGTCGACGGTACTGTGAGATTGGATGTCTGTCACACTATTTCAAAGTCTTGCTAAGTCATTAATGCATCTACGGCGATGCGGGTAAGGTTGATTTGGATTGACTTGCAATAAATTCTATTAGCATTGTTCTGAACAGCCGTGAATACAGAAATATGTTTTCTATTCTTCGCACCGCTTCTCGCAAGCGGTCTTTCTATGGGAAGGCATTCTTCCCGTCACGACAAGAATGCTAATAAGAAAAATGCTTTATTGGCGATTGAAAACGGACGAGACTTTCTGCTACTTCCCTTTATTGATGTATTTGGAGTAGGATTGGATCAAGCGGGCCAAAAATATCGAAGACCTCTATCTTTTAGGTTGTGCGGATGGAGGGAGGTTCAGGATTTGATTAAATGAATATGCCAAAGTCAGATCCTTCTCACCCTCAACAATAAGACAAAAGTTCAAACGTGATGCCGAGAAGCGACCAGGGACAGAAAAGGAACTGAGGCTGCAGCAAAAACAACATCAACAAGAAGCTGGTACGAACGACAGGTAAATATACTCTTCAGAAGACCACGACATTTGCTTGCTTCGGGAACATTGTATTACAACCAGTTGACAAATTGATACTGCAGAGCTGCTTGAAGCGAACAGCCCTCAAGCTGACCATCCAGTAATCAACCTCGTGATTATGCTCAACAGTACATTACTTGCATTATAAAACACCAGGATCCATCAATGCCACGATTGCTGACCAATGTATTTTCCTATTGAATGATGAACCGTGCAAAGAAATAATCAATTTGCCAATGCTTTCATGTGACTGACCAAAACGACTCGCTACTCTCGCGCCCATTTCTTGTTGGGTTACAGATAAAAGAGATATCGATACCAGGTAACGATTGTCGATTATTGAAATGATAGATACTAATGAAAAGGTGTTTAAATTGCTTTCACCGTTGGAACTTCTATTTCCATCGCCTATCTGAATCTGACGTATGTTAATCTTGGAACTATGTTTATAGCCCGTACTGAATGCTCACGACGAATGAATAGATTTACCATTGTTTTCGTGGGACAAGATGGAACTCTTGACTCTAGTAGCAAACGCCTGCAATGCAATTCGTTCCTACTTCCAATTGATAATCGTTCCTGGTTCCAATTGATAATCTTCTAACTTCCGGATTATGAATGAAAAAGAAATTTCTATCGAATTATCTCATTCTCTGAGTGAATGGGGTGTCGCGAAAGATGAGGCTCATTTTGAGTTCCGCAGGGGGGTTATCTTGGTGGGGATAGGTTACTTCAGAGCAAAAGGTAACGACTCGTCTCCAATCAAGGACCTCTCCTCATCCTCCAGTAATGTTGTACTAACTGATATCACTGCGGCGTATGAACATTATCTACAGCATGAGGATATTTTAGCACCAATGTTCTGTTATGAGGATATGATAAATATGGATGCGAGCGAACCTTATTATAGATGGTACAATATCAACACTCGCAAGATCGAATACAAACTTAAACCAAAGTTTCGGGGAATCTCTTCTCAATATCTTGATCCTTTTGATCGCTTCAGATACGAGGAAATGTCAAAAGAAGAGCACTTCTTCAGCAAATGGTTGGTTGATAATGGCAACAAAGCAGAAATTGGTGGGAAATTGATGGAAGTGTGTTTGGGTTTCCATGTCCTCAGATATGAAGCATGTTTCCATTGTAATTCGAAGAAGTCTATTAGATGGAATGGAGGATCGAACAGTCCCTGGCAGGCCTTGGTATGCCTTACATGTAATGCAATATACGAGGTCAAGACGAAAGCTAATATGGAAGCTGTTGAGTCAGCGTTTCGTTTCAACAAAATTATTGGAGGCTCATTTGAGGAATTTTGCAAAATCCGCAATTCACTGCTCCAACCTAAAATGTTTTGTGTGCTTCTGCCCAGGAAGTCCATTGCAAAAGATCCACATAATCAGGTGTACCCGGTATACGTTGCCGAGATCACAAAAGGCGTCCCACAATTGTATCACGCGGCTTTCAACAAAAGGCTGCCAAAGTTGAGATTCAAAACAAGGATATCTGTGTCACTCAACACAAAGAAGAAGTGGTTTGACCTGCCCATGCCCACGCCAAATACCCCAGTGGATGTTGGGGTCATAGGAAAAAAGGTCTTCATCGATCGCTTTTCAAAGGATAAATACCTCGAGATGAAAAACATCTACTTTGGAGATCATAACGATTCGTCGTCGGATGATGAAAGTAACAATTGCAATTCGAAGAGTGAAATTATTGATGCCGTTGCTGAAATAACAAAAGGCGTACGAGACATCAAAACAAGTCATAAGTCCTGTACTACTGAGAATAGTTGAGCGCTGTCTGCTTTCTACATAATCAATCATATGTACGGTAACCGTATTAAGGAAAATTGTGTGGTTTAGATCTCTTCGTTAGTTGTTGCTAAACCCTGATGGGTTTGCTTCCATTACTGCTGTCCAATTAATTCATATTCTCACAAAGCCCTGTGAATACTATGGCAATAATCTCGAACAGAAGCACCGAAAGAACATTCTGGCTATAATACTCCATTGAAGTGCGATATTCAAGAACTATAACCATTTTCTTCGCCCGTTTCTGTTCGTCATGCCGCTGGTTGTAATACATTATTCAACCAAGTGGCAGGCATGACTACAAAAAACGTTTTCGTAAGTAGAAGAAATCCCAGAGACCGATCTTCTAGCAACGAAACGTAGTGTTTCGGAAAGGGTGACACAATGACATGCCTATCAAAGGAGCGTCTGTTATTTCACATTCACCCTCGGGTCACGTTGCCGTCTTTGAGATTGAGTGGCCAACAATCCAAGTAGCAGCCAATTCGCTGCAATAACATGAGAAGTTACCCTTCATTCGGATTTATACTTTGTAGTAGCAACCCCCAGTCCTTCTGATGGCAAAATGGGGATAATGTGACTGCTGACAAAGTGGTGAATTTGATATCTCATCTACATCTACATCTACATCTACATCCACATCCACATCCACATCCACATCCACATCCATCGAAGATCGAAGAGGCTTTCTACGGACTTTCTGTATGGAAGCCTTTTGCAACCGGACCAGAAGAAAGATTATAAAATAATTAAAGTGGACCTCTATCATTTATTCTACGCAAAAATTCCTGCATTTTCCTGTCCTCTCATTGTATCTATTACTCGAAAGCCCAAATGCAGCGCATCCACGCCTGCAGACACACTTCTGCATTTTCATCGTTTTGATATTGAAATCAATGATTACTTTTCCTTCTTCAAGAATTCATATCACCCATCCATTGTCCATATTTGCGCCTCGGGATTTTGGAGGACTTCGATCTCTTCTTAGTTACCAGTGGATCCACTAAATGTCTGTAATCCTCGTCGTGATGACGAGCCTCTTCTATTCTCTTGAGTTGACTCCAGTGTGTGTTCAATATTAAATTGATCAAGTGTAATTGAATCTTAAAGAAGGCATTGAGATTTTGAACGACCGCTTTTCGAATTCCATTGCCCCACTAAGGCAGAAGGCATGCATGGACTCGCATCAGAACCAATCAATGGTCTTGAAGTGTACGATGTTCAATGTACAATACTGGATCGTCTGATAAATGAAGGTATCCGATTCAAGATCCTTCTTGCCGTGAAAAATAGCAGCTTAGCTTAACATGAATATTCTATTTGCAATATCATCCGTCATCCAATCCATGCCATCCACTAATCCTTGCCCTGTAACAGCGCTACAAGGAAGGATCGACCAATGACGTTTTTCAAAAATATCATTTTGCTTCAATCTCAGCACTTGTTCAATTTCATCCACGGTGAGAGCACCTGCGATATCTTGCTTGTTTGCTAAAATGAGTAAACTAGCTCCAGCCAACTTCTCCTGTCCTAACAAGTCCATCAATTCATCCCTGCATATTTCCAGCCTTGCCCGGTCAGAGCTATCAACTACCCAAATCAGGCCATCCGTAGATTCGAAATAATTGCGCCAATAAGCTCGTATAGTCCGTTGTCCGCCAACGTCCCATATATTGAGCTTGTACGATTTGTGCTCCAATGTTTTGATGTTGAATCCCAGGGTAGGTTCTATTTTGTCAATGGGTTCACCGCAGAATTTCCGAAGAATTGTAGTCTTGCCCGCGTTGTCGAGACCAAGAATTAGGAGACGCACTTCCTTCTCCTGCTGTTTCACTTTCTTTAGAATGCTTAGTAGACCCATGGATATGATGTTGCGACTTTGGTGCGCTTAAACTGTTGGTTGTATGTAATACACGATACCGGTATCTTATTATTTGATTGGTTTGTTGCTCCAACATTGCTCGTTGCTCGTTTTGCTTCGGTGGCTGTTTTTCTGTTGATAATTTCAAAAATTGCTGCTGTTCCATTCTGTGTCTCGAAAAGGCCTTTTTCATCAGCGAATGAAATTTTGCTCACAAGGTTATTGAATTCAGAATCTACCGTATAATAGCGGTTCTATGAATATCATACGTTTCCTGTTCACTGGTAGGATTAAATCTAATCAAATTATTTTAATGCATTGCCTTTCATGATGAGTTACTGTGAAGTAATCTATTGCTGACAGATACGGTCATTCCAGTTGTTGTCCATCGGTCCTGCCTGCCTCGTATTGCTGATGATGATCAGATACTAGCTACTATCACCGTCAATTCCTCTTCTGTCTCTGTCTTCGTGCATCATAATGCCTTGACATATTGCCTTTTCCTCTTCCACCTTTGTACCCGTCACGTGAGAAAAATGAATCGTAAATTCGTTCGTTCGATTTGTCACCTTTGACTCTCTCCTCAGCCGGCTTCCTGCATTGTTCAGATACTAGCGGTGAAGTATCACGACTGTTCACCACCTGTCCGTCAGAGGACCCCGATTTCATCAGGATTGCATCCTTGTATGAAAATGGAATTGACGAAGAGAAACTTTGGACACTCTGAACATTAGATATAACATCCCAACTTTCTTTGTCGTCTGATACCAAGGACCAATCGCATTCTTCTTCATTCTTCTTTGTTTTCGACATTTCGATTGCTTCTAAATCGAGGTGAAGATTTTTTGTTTCGATGCAAAATGAATAAGTGTTTTGCGATGATGATTCTCTTTCTTCTCTAAACCACGCTTCATAGTGCGATTCCTCCATCTTTTCGATATCTTGTGCTTCACATTCATTGACTCTGTCCTCTGCAATGTCGTGAAGATCTTGATTCACTCTTTGAACTTCTTCGCCCATGCCATTGTTGGAAATAACATGGTGTTCTTCAACATCACCGTCGTCGTCGCCATAAAAATATGTATCAAGGTAATCGTATTCATCATCTTTATCAGTTGCCAGGGTAGGTTTCTTCTTGGATGTATTACGTGTAGTAGTTCTTCTATTCTTTGGAAAAGTGCTCTTGGTGCGAACCAAATGAGCAATACAAGTCTTGATGTATTTGGGAACAACATTTTCATTCCCAATAGCCGATATAGTTGTTACCATCATCATCATCCCTTCAATGGTTTGCACTTCCTTAGTCATAACATCACGCGTGGCTTGGTTCCCAGCTGCTGCGATGCACATCTCAAAATCACACTCTTTTTCAAATTTCAATCTTCCAATCACATCGAACCACTGATCAAAGGGTAATTTCATATATGCAGTTCTAGGTGTCATTTCCACCCTTGACACGAAGAGAACTGAAAGAAGAAAGGACATCTGAAATGCATGACCACTCTGAGATGCATAAAACAATGGTGTCTTACCGTCTCTATCTGGCTGGAGCAAAGCATCTGACCAATTGATAATCGTTCCCGTTCCAGACATTGCTCTTGTAAAGTTCTGTATAGCGTGCCCTATTTTCCCAGATTGAATTGCAAACTTGAGCTTTGAAAGGGATCTTTCTTGCGTTAAAGTCAGATCCTCGAACCTTGGCATCTTTGTTATATGTTATGTACTATCGCTATCTGATCCTTTAGATCTTTTTGTTAAATGTTTCTTTTGTGGAAACTATGAGGAATAGTGAATAATGTTTCGTGGCAGAAAAGAAGAACCGAGATTCGAAGATGAATTCTTGCGACTTCAAATGTGTTCCCTGCAGAAAAGAAGAACCGAGATGAATTCTTAGGAATCCAAATATGTTCCCTGCTTCGCAACAAACTTCAACGAGGTATATGAAGTACTGTAATGTTAAACCGACACCTTTCAGAAATATTCTATTTACACAAATGAAATTAATTGTAACCTCTGGAATTCACACCAACGTTTTCTACGATCACGATGGTTTATTATTAACCGTGAATTCGCGTAGAGATGACCCCAAATACAGCTATTTTGGGGGGATCTCACATAAAAGTTTTTGATTTCCTATGCGAATGATTATCCGGAAAAGTTGAAGGGTGTTGAACTTGCGTCTTACCCCAATGATACTAAAATCTTCACTGGAAATTTGAAAGGTTTGGGGCTAAAGGTATCCTCCATTTGGGGAACGAAGGATGGCCTCACAACTGAGGACGAAAAGATTGAAGGATCCAAATTATACTTCCTGACAGCACAAAGTTTATTGCCATTGTTGGTGGTAACCACACTCATTATTATTATTCTGAAACTCTCCAAGATAAGGACAATGCAGCAGATATAACCCTTGATGAGCAGCAGATGCAAAGCAGGAAGGCCACTCCTCATGAATTATTGTTGGTAGAGATCAGCGAGTAGAATTATATCACAAGGATGATATTGAACTTTTGTCATCTCTTCCTCCTCCCCTGCCCAGGACAATATACAAATATATGTTTTTATCATTGAACCGAGTTTTGTACTTGAATGGCTGAACCTCACAAGAAGCGAAAGCAAACATGGCATGGCTGAACACCACCAGACACAAATGAAAGGGAAGAAAGAAGGAAGTACGCCCCAACCCCTATCAATAGATATACTGGTGCACATAAATAGGAATGGATAGATGGTAAAATGGTTCAAAGGAGAACGGCCGCCTTTGCAACAAAGATGACGTTGTTGATGAATTGATAATTCTTGTTCAACCTTCTTGGCGCTCCAGCAGCACCGTGTGCAACCGCGAGTTGAAAATGATAACCCAGAGTGTTGAATCTGCCTTGGTGTGTTCAAAGAGATTTCTGCATCTTCGAGACGAGAGGGACATTAGCAAAGAAGCAGAATACAGTAGCAGGGGACTATTGAATAATATTGAATAATAGACTAGGGACAATCAGCTTTGTCATTCTCAGAAAGAATTCATTTTGAATTTTTGAATGTTAGATTCTTGTGTCATTTTAGGCCATTTCCTCACAATTTGCCCCCCACCCTGAACCCTGAACCCTGAACCACCAATATTTGCTTCTTGAAACAATTCAACAGTGCTACAAATATACACTCCATCTCGACAACGAGTACGATGACAGGGGCGAACAAGGACGAAGAAAACAAAGAAGATGTAGTCGAAGAGGACTGGTCAAATTTGAATCATGGCAGTGATTTTGAATATTATGGAACAAATATCTTCCTTCTATCAGCAACAATTATTGAGGAAGAAACTACTATTATCAGTACTACCGGTACGACCGTGCAACTAAATCGTCCTCTCCAGATGAACTTACGATGCGTGGAATCACTGACGCCTATGGATATGCTAGATCTATCAAATGGAACAGCAGATGCAACTGGAAATAGAATTTGGATGGGAGCTCTATTCTTCATTGAGTGCTTCGTACGCCCACTGCCTCGATTGTCCACAAACAATGAAACCTTTCATTCCAAAATACGTGCCATGTCAGAGTTGAGAAGTGCATTATTTTTCAACAAGATAATCTGCGAGCTTGGAGCTGGCACTGGCGCCTCTCTCATTGCAATTGGCCTTGCTGGAACAGTTTGTGAACATGTCAAGCCTAAATCGCTCACGCTGACAGATAACGATCCTGTCGTACTTTCCTTGTGTGAAAAGAACTGCATCACAAATTTCAAGGATGACGTTGGTGTGAACTTTCAAGTGTGTCCATTAGATTGGGGAAAGGACAATCATGAAAAGATAATGCATGAAAGTGATGGTGATGATAATGATAATGATAATGATAATGGTCGAAGAAGGAAACACATCTATGCATCATCGCAGGATACAGTTGTTGCGACTGATGTCATTTATGATCTATCAGCACTCCAACCTTTGTTCGAAACTGCATCTATCCTTGTAAAGATTGGAGGCTTCTTCGTTCTATCACATGTGCCGAGAGCATGTATTGAATGCGATTGGAAAGATATCAGGGATTCCCTCGAACATGAAATATTGAATGAGGCAGCAACACATAATTTCGCTCTCATTACGAGTATGGCGTGTGGCAGCACTAATGATAATTTGCATAATAGCATTCTGGAAGTGGTGGGCAAAGATGATCACGCTATTCGACCAATCGCGTTAATGGACCTATGGGGAGGTGACGCAAAGATGCTGTCTTCTTCCAATGATTGTGACTTATTGGAATTGGATTCCGTTGGAGCATCTATCATTATATTCAGGAGGGAATAGAATCCGTACTATACAGGAAGTAGTTATGACAGTGCTCTTTCTGCGAGATAATTTGTGTCACTTGTAAATATACAGCATTTTTAAATGTGTTTGAATATCGAATGAGTAGAGAGTACGCATAAAACGTGGTGGGATAGTGGTGGGATGTAGTGACATACTGCAATATATATCCTAGTCAATTTGAATAGTATTCGAGTGGTTGAACTGACCCCTATCCCACCCCATTACGTGATACCTGCACTACTCTTGGAACTAACATGCGCACAGCCGTGGATTGCGTATTGTACTTATCAAATATTGTTACCATCAGACTTCTATTCAAAATTAAAGGAAACAATGAATCCGAAATTGATGAAAATACTATGTTCAATGTCCAAAGTAGTTCTACCAAAGCAATAACACAAAAGTAAATTTGTAAAATCATATACTTATGTTGCATGGTTTAATGATTCTACAATACCTTTCAAAGAAAGATCAATATGCGATGTACTATACGATGTACTACTATACGATATGCCAATACTACACGTACATGCTATATCTTGAACCGAAACAACTTCCATAACATCATGATTCCAAATCTTGCAAAATCCGTTGATGCAATTAGGATCACCGAATCAAATCCTAACCTAATACGTATTTCAGAGGGGTAGGTCGTTGCGATTTGTCTGTCCCCGCCTCCCCTATTTTTGAATTTGGTAAAAAATTTAGGTGCCAACAAGTTTTCAGAAGCCGGAACCATCAACAATCAACATGCATTCAACATTGTTCATTCTGAATTCGACAGATATACGCGATGTGTTGTGATGTCTACCATGGATGGGCGATCTGACTAGCGCTAAGAAAAGTGCAAGAAAGCAATTTTGCGTACGTGTACGTTGGATAGCTCAATTTACTCATGTTCAATGTATATGATGTCGAACATCTCCAAGAAGTTCATTCGCCTTCTTCTTCTTCTTGTGATTCGCCCTTTCTTCTCTCATGATGTTTGGCACATCCTCCTACATCTGCTTCTTCACTAAGCGTCCGTTGTGATTTGAGTGTGAAAATGACCCTAGTATATCAACGAAGAAAAAATAAAGCATTTTCCAGCGAGGTGCTCCTCGCCTCTGCTGCTCCAGCAGCAGAACATGGATTCACATCACAAATGACAGCTGCCTTTCCCCCATTGGAAGCCAATCTCTTCAAGTCGTTCGATCCGGTCTGGCAGGAGACTACGATCCGTTTTCAATCCCCTTTGGATTCTTCTATATGCGGTTTTCATGCGTGCACACCAATCTCCCAATGATGGATTGACTTTATAACTTCGCGGAACACTGCAGTGTCCAAACTTCTCTTTGAATGCTACGAGATCATGATAGCGCTTCTCGAAGATATCATCGCTGCTGGCCCGTATCTGCCATTTGAAGCCAATCTCTTCCAGTTGTTCGATTCTATCTTGTGAGAGGAGGTGTTGGAGGTTGGAAGGAATAATATTTCCCATTTGTTTTCTAGAACTGTACGCACTTCTCATCATGTTACACCAACGTCCCAACGATGAAATACCTTTATACCGTCTCGGAACATTGCAGTGTCCAAACTCCTTTTTGAATGCCACGAGCTCTTGATAGCGCTTGTGGAATGAGGCATCGCGGAAATGCCATTCGAAGCCAATCTCTTCCAGTCGTTCGATCCTGTCTGGTTGTAGATTGACACCAGGTACTTTGATTCCCTTTTGGAATTTACTATTTGCGGTTCTCATCGTGTTACACCAATGTCCCAATAATATATTGTCCGCATAGTTATTCGGAACATTACAGTGTCCAAACTCCTTTTTGAATGCCACGAGCTCTTGATAGCGCTTGTGGAATAAGGCATCGCGGAAATGCCATTCGAAGCCAATCTCTTCCAGTCGTTCGATCCTGTCTGGTTGTAGATTGACACCAGGTACTTTGATTCCCATTTGGAGTTTCCTATTTGCGGTTCTCATCGTGTTACACCAATGTCCCAATGATATATTGTCCGCATAGTTATTCGGAACAATACAGTGTCCAAACTCCTCTCTGAATGCCACGAGCTCTTGATAGCGCTTCTCGAAGATATAATCGCTGCTGTCAAAAGAAGAACCGCTAACCATTTTAGCAGTAGTACTTGTATTGTCATTGAAATGGTCACTATAGTTTGCATCAAAATCGCGTTGATCCTCCTCGTCTAATGCCGTATCCACTCTGTCTGAGGATGATAGATGTTTTCCTTGTTCTTGTTCCTT
>Ga0209712_10003662_pt1 | contig 12413 bp, 10 predicted proteins | sample ArcOceMetagenome_FD_187443 | JGI IMG/M metagenome (GOLD analysis project Ga0209712, IMG submission 187443) | Marine eukaryotic phytoplankton communities from Arctic Ocean - Arctic Ocean - Greenland ARC118M Metagenome (SPAdes) (version 2) | ecosystem: Environmental > Aquatic > Marine > Oceanic...
CAAGCCCTTTGTTTTGTTGAAAAAAAAAATTTATTCTTGAATACTAACCATATGGGTCTGGTACTCACCAGGCTGACTGATAACAGCACTATAACAGCTCTGATGACAGCCATCAAGCAAGCTCCGTCTGTCCGGGCAAAAATATAGCGTTTCGATCTATTTGCTGGGACAATTCCGTTTGGGCTTGTATGTAAAAGAGTACGGGCCTCGTCAACATGCAGAACATCATACAATTTTCTTCTCCCTCTTTTTTGGACCTAATAAAATCATTTCAAAATTTGACTAAAATCAAGGAGCAAAAGAGATAGTCGTCTTCTCCATGGATCAATGTTCTTCATAAAGACAAAATCCAAAATGCAACAACATCATCACAGGCCTACACCCCCATCAATTTTTTGGAATCACGCGCTTTCAAAAAAATCCCATTTTAATCAAACAGAAGAGATGATTCAAGATAAAACTTTTGCTATCGCGGGGACTTCTTCGCCGACTGATATTTGCAACGTGAGGAGGAATGAGGATTCAAGACATTCTCGTCCTCTTGGCTTACGAGTAGTAATGAAAAACAGCAATGCATTTGCTACAACAGATCATAACAACTTCTTGGTCTCCCAGGTCCGAGAGACTCCTAACTTTCATCCAAGGATAGAACACGTTTTCCCCTATAATGACGACCAGCAAGAAGGTCACTACGACTACAGATCATATAATGTCACCTCAAGTCCGCCAGCCTTTCTAAGACAAAAAGTCCCTCCTGACAGGTTTGAAGCCAATGTAGCGTATCGTTTGTATGATTCTAGTTTGAATTTTCCCGACCGTTCCTTGGCATCCGTGAACAACCACCAAGGCGAAAACACTCCAGGCAATCTTTTCCTCGAAGACGATGTATCACTTCACAATGAAGGAGGAAATATGTTAACAGCAAAAGAATTGTCATCGTACTTCTTTAAGACTCTCGAGGAAACCGCTCCATTCAAGAATGAAGATCTCAGAAGGACGCTGGAAACATGTGAGCCAAAAGCACCGGGAGATCTGTATCATCACGACACCAAGGTTGCGTACTATAAAATCCCAGTCACAGCATCTCCATTTCATTTATGGGAGACACTTGATCCGACCGATTCCCAGTTCCAGGGTGGAAAACAATCTTCTAATCAATATTCTCTCGAGTCAGACAATATCAGCTCAACTAACAAAGAAGAGGCACCAAACTATCTAGATACATCAAACACATTCAATATTCCTCATAACGATGGTGTACTTTTAAGTACATTCCTTCAACCACATGATAGAAAGCTTGGAACCGACTTCACCCTCGCTGTCGTCAATGAATTAGAAATTGCTTATTTCTGCGAGCGCGATAGAAAAGGCAAACGTAGCTCTTTCGCAATCGATTTTCCAGGTCTAGCATGTCGCCATTGTAAGGGATTTAGTAAAGGCAGGAAAGGAGGTCGCTACTTTCATTCATCCATCAAGACCATGTCAGACTCCAAGAAATCTCTTTTGGCAATGTTCCATCACTTATCGGGATGCGAAAAGTGCCCCAGTGAGATCAAAATTCTCATTTGTAGCTTATTCAGCGACCACACGAAGGCACGGGAGGTGGAGAAACGCCACTCCACCAGCACTCAGAGAGCTTTCTTCAGAAGGATTTGGGCATATCTTCATCCTCTCAAGCAGGATATTCCTGTTGCCGGTGCACCTCATCTCAACAGAGAGTGTATTGGCTTCAGATGACTTATCTGGTATCCTACTGCTGTCAAGGGTCGAGGTTTCAGCCAAAGTTCTCTTGTATAGTTTAAATCAGTAATCATTGTGTATTATTATTGAACTACGAGTACTACTTTTGATCTGAAAGAAATATTAACCGTTGTTTGTCGAGAAATTATATCGTAGAAATTTCAACGCTTCTGCTTTTTTTGAAGGCCCCAACAAGCCACCAAGGCAAGACAGCACTTTGAACTTTCAACTACTACTTCAACCACTTCAACCTAACTACACATACTTCAACTAGAAATTTGATTGTTGCAAATTCCGAATCCCCATTCATCCCTCATCCCTCCTCATCCAATATATTATAATCATAGACTTATTCCGTACTGCCTCTCACTTTCAATCCTCGTACTGAACCTTCTGCCATCCTTTCAGAAATCATCCTTCCACATAGTGAATGCTCAAAAATAGATTTACGAAGCGAGGCTTACGTATGAAATTGAAAGCACACCAACAAAATAATTCAAGTATGACCATGCTGAAGAAAGTCTTCTTTGGCTGCACCCTTTTCATCACTATTCTGGCTATCTCTGTTCTATCACATGCAAGTGAGACCCCATCCCTAGAGGACAGCAATTCTTCTCCCAGTGCCTCCTCCTTGACATCGGCCCCTCGGAAACAATCCGAACCTATTGCAAACTCTACAAATCAATCATATGTCCGTTTGACAATGCCAAATGGAAAAGGTGAAGATGGCAAATCATTGGAATATATACACTGTGGTCCAAAATATGCCACCACCACGAAATCAATGGATAATGGAAATATGGAATTTATCCTTCTGCATGGGGCCAAATTCACCAAAGAGGATTGGGCCACGAGTGGAATACTTGACGAAATCTGTCTTGAAGGTGGCATTTCCGCTGTAGCCGTAGATCTATCTGTAAGGGCTGATGGTGATGGATTCCGCGATGCGTTTCGCGCTCTGGTTGATGGAGGGATTTTGAGCGGTAAACCCTTGACTGTTATTTCCCCATCTGCTTCTGGGAAAGCAATCGTGAGCTTGGGTTCCAAAGCAATTGATGATGTCAATGTTGTGAAAGATTTGATCAAAATTTGGATTCCTGTTGCAAGCCCTGCTGTTTTATCTGTAAAGGATGATGCTGCTTTAAAATCTTTCTCGGCTGCTGGGATTGAGATACTTGCGATTCATGGAGACAAAGATGCCATGGGGGAAAAGGTAACCAAGAGACTTGAAGATGTAGTTGGTGCAAAAAGCGTGGAGTTGAGTGGTGGGCATCCTGTTTATTTGGATAGTCCGCATGAATTTGTAGAGACGGTTCTAAACTTTGTGAAGGGGCAGCTTAGTCAGAGTTGATTTCATCATTTAGATTTCCACTGTATCCAATTCAGGTTCGGTTTGGGATGGATGTGTTTATGTCCCACCAGTACAGCATATCTGTAAGAATATATCATCATAAATTAAATATGCTGTGTACCATTAGATGGAAACAACATCAATTCAGACATAATTTTTGCTTTTATTTTATTTCCAAGCCTATCCGATCAAAATTGACCATAACCCAACTATTGATCCGAGCAATGGTCGTAATTTTCACCTTACTTCATGCCAGGTGTCTTCGAATTGAGAGCACCTTGGTTATTCTTCATATATTCATCAAATGCCTCATGCGAATTATGAATTGCCATGCATGCGTTCAAATCTTTATTAAATTGGCGGCAATTGAAAACAACCATCAACCCTTGTTCTTGCGCACACTTTCCGAAAGCATTGATATTGTCTCTGCATTTTTCGACTGCCATGTCTTTGAATTCTCTTCTTAGTTGATGTTCACCAAATTTTTTAAAAGACAGTCTTCCATCTCTCCCAGATTCCCTTTTCCTCGCTTGTTGATCTGGTGTTAATTCTGGCATTGTAAGATATTGGTTGGAAAAGTGGTAAGTTTCTAGCTGGCTGAAATAGAATAGATTTATTTCTTTGATTGACTGTGGTGGGAGCGTATGTACTGTAGGAGCATACAATGAAGTAGTAGCAGTTCAATGCGCTCATTGTCCTTTCATCCCTGCTTTTCATCTTCTGCCGTGCTGAGCGTGCAGAGGTAGGTAGGTGCAGACAAGAGTTTTATGAATTTCAATTTAGATTTCCCGCGGTTTTGAAGACTCACTGAATGGAGACGACAAAACTCACTCCTCAGTTCAAATTAGAAAATATACTACGGGGGTACGCACAATCTCCATGGATATCCAAATTCATTTAATAAATAAAGGATAAAATATAATATTGTTCCACATAACACGTATAAACTATTTACAACAAGAACTAACGAATGATCAAAAAAAGAATATGATTTTCTCGACTTTCACTTTAGTTTACATTTACTAGCATATTTGATTTTTCCTAGTAATTGAACTTAGTTCTCGACTGTTGTGACCTTTCCAAGCATCTTAAGACGGTTGGAGTCCATAACAGCAATACGTCCAAGAGCAGCACACTTCTCGAAAGGCTCAAGGAACAAAGGCTGGGTGGGCTCGAACTCAACCTCAGCACTTTCGAACTGAGAAAGGGTATCGGGGTTATCAACCTTGGCTCCACCAGTCTTCTTTCCCATCTTCCAGAGGATTCTGGTCATCTTACAAGCGACCTTAGCGGTACGGGAGAAGATAAGAGGACAGTAACCGGGCTTGAGAACACCGGGATGCTCCTGAACAACAACCATTGCACAGAATTTCTTGACAGGCAAACACTCTCCATCCTTCTCAAGGTAGATAATATCTCCGGGGGAAACAGTCTCGTCCTTTCCAATACCCTTGATGGACATACCAACAGAGTTACCGGGTCCAGCAGAGTCAAGAACCTTCTTGTGCTGTTCGATGGAGAACATCTTCTTTCCCTTGAGGCCAGAAGGAGCAATTCCAATCACGTCACCAGGACGGAGGGTTCCCTGCTCAACGGTACCGCAGATAATCTTTCCAACTCCCTTAATATCATAAATGGTGGAGATGGGAAGACGAAGAGGTGCATCGGGGAAACGGGTTGGGGGGACAATGAAGTCATTAAGAGCATCAAGAATGGTGAATCCGGTAATCTTTTGCTTGGGCTTGAGGTTAGCGGTCCATCCAGTGTACCAGGGAGCCTTATCGGACTTGACGGTAAGGTTGTCTCCGTTGAATCCAGAGTAAGGAATGAAAGGAACCTTCTTGGGCTTGAATCCGATCATCTGGAGCATCTTGGTGAACTCGTCCTTGATCTCGTTGAAACGACTCTCGTCCCAGTTACAAGCATCCATCTTGTTGATTCCAACAATGATCTGGTCAACTCCGAGTAGGTAAAGAAGACGAGCATGCTGACGGGTCTGACCCTCCTCAACTCCGAGCTTGGGGTCGGCCTTGGCGATAGCAGCCTCGAAACCTCCCTTCTCAGCAGGTACAAGAAGCATACCAGCATCAGCGGTAGCAGATCCGGTGATCATGTTCTTGATGTAATCTTTATGTCCGGGAGCATCTACAATGGTGTAGTGGTACTTCTCGGTGAAGAACTCCTTGGTGTTACACTGGATGGTAACTCCACGCTCACGCTCTTCCTTACAGGTATCGAGGTAGTAAGCGAATCCGAAGGAAGACTTTCCCTTCTCCTCGGCGTAAGCCTGAAGCTTGGTCATCTCACGCTCAGAGACTCCTCCGCACTTGAAGATAAGGTGACCACAGGTGGTACTCTTACCAGCATCGACGTGCCCACATACTACTACAGAAAGATGTTGCTTTCCCTCGTGTTCTGCCATTTTGAATTTTCTATTTGAACTGCTTTTACACGAAAGTAAAGAAAAGTGATCATCGGTGGGCATGAATTCCTTCTCCCAAAAGCTTCGTCATAGTATTCGAGTAACTGGTAAAGTATATAGTCGTAGGATGTTACGTGGACATGCAGACGTATCCCGTATCCCGGATGAATGGCGACTAGTTATTAGGTAATGAGTTTGTCAAATTTCCGTCACAATGAAATAGAAAGGAAAAGAGGGAGGGAGGAAGCTTTCTGATCATTTCTGAATTCAAAACCACCGTGTGACTGGTCAGCCATCAGTCAGCCAATCTCATCACTATCCACAGCAGACATCAAACCTTGATCATTCGAGTCTACAGTACATACACCACGGTAGGTCAAACGAATAAAGTTCATCCAGGAAAAAGTAATAGATATCATTGCAGGTTCAAACATCTTTCGAAGAAAATACTGATCTTGAACTAAACTTGATTCATTCATTCAAGCCACATCACGGACAGATACCAGATACCAATACAACCAGTAAAAATGTCAGATTCAACTAAAAAAACACCTCTGAGAATCTACATAATGATTGAAAATCCAAAAAAATCCAACAACCTTGGTCCCATCCTCCGTTGCGGAGCAGCTTATTCTGCAACATTTGTCTTTATCGGTTACCAAAAATGTGCCATTGAAGGATCTCACGGAGCAAATAAACATGTCGAAATAGTATCTTTCCCAACATTTCAGCAGGCGTCTGATTTTGTCAAGGGCCGTAATGTCGGGTCGATCATTGGAATACTAGGGGATGCTAGTTTCAGCAAAGGAGATCATGACGATGATCGAGAAGTTTTTGCTGATAATGTTTGGGATATTGTGAATGCCGGACCTCGATCACCTTTGCCGGCAGATGAAAGTAGATATCCTTGTTCTCGGCCTGTTCATCTGAGGCCATTCCGAAAAAATGAGGATGTTTGTTTCTTGATAAGCAAAAAGGCGATTGGAATTCCAATAGACCAAGGGAAATATTGTGACGGTTTTGTTCATATTTCAACTTCTACGCCCTTTGTATCTGATACAGAAGATGGAGTGGATGTTATGTATGGATTAATAGATTCGCAGACCGCGTTATCTATTTGTCTACATCACTTTGCTGCATTTTCTGGTTACGAAGAACGAGATTTCCTTGGTCAGAAATTTCAAGTAGCTGATTGTAAACGACTCGATGAAGAGCAGATCAGGATACTGAGGGAAGATAGGCTCAAAAGAAAAGAAGAGGAAGCTGAAGCTGTTGATGATGCTTGGGAGGGCGGAAACATGGCAAATTTTTTCGACATTTAACCCCTCTCAGACATACTTTCATCCATCTTTTGCAAACACATTACGGAATTCCATGGGTGGTTCGCAACCTAGTAGCATTTCTCGCGAGGGGGTTATACCATTTCTGGAAAGAGCATTGATCAAAACTTCAAAAATCTCATGCTCTGAAATTGATGAATTCGAAGATCTTTCAAAACGTTCTGGTGAAATCTTTTGCCTTACTCCAAAACCTCGCATATATTTCTGAATGACAATAGCGGCGTGTGTCTCTGCCCTGAATCTCTCCTGACGCTCATTTTTTAGGTTTGACATGAATTTACGATGCTCATCATGAAGCCGGCGCTCGAGTTTCTTTCTAGCTTCATCAGACTGTTTCTGCTGAAGCAAAGAGACAGATTTTGATTTTCTTCTTGAAGAGTAAAGTTCTTGGTATGGCAATTGACAACATTTGGATCTTTGGTTGTTGCTTTCTTTTGATCGAAGTCCACTGTTGCTCACACACATTACATCGCTATGAGTCATGCGGAAACTCGATTCGACTTTGGTCAAGAGAGGAAATTGGAACCTGCTCAATTTCCTCTGGAACATTGTTTGTTCCTGCGGAGGCTTTTCATACTCTTCTTCATTCATCTCGGTTGAAATGTTCGATTTCTTTCGAAGTTCTTTGTTCTAAATATTAAAAAATACTGAAAACAAAACCACACACAAATTTCAATTGCTTTTTGAAAATAAAATAATTTTAAATTGATACCTCCAGAACTCTCTATCTTCTTACCTTGAATCTACTACTCGTATCTGTACAAGTACGTGTTTTGTTGTCTTCACTGTGGTACTTTGAACTTTCTTTCTTGTTACAGCTTGTACTATGTACTACCGGTACGAGGAGTAGAGTGAGTAGACGGTTTGAATTTCCGGCGCGAAATATTTTCCGCGCTCGGTGGTGGCGCAATCTCACAACCACCGAACACATTTGGGTCCTAACAATTCTCACTAACTACTGCCCACTTCACTTGTTCTTTTATCATTCGCAAAAGAAGCACCGCACCCTAACCCGCTAACATAATAGAGTACAGCCTCGAAATGGATGACGAGGAGCCATGGATAGAAGATGGCGAAAGCAGCGAAAGTGGAGAAGAAGGTGACCAAGAAACGATGGGTTTTAATTTATTTGATGATCCAGACCCTCATCATGATGTTGAATTATCATTCGGAGAGACTACTCTAAAGGTATCTGGAAAACTGAGGGTTAAATTCCCTCACTTACTTGAAAGTACGGGTCTCGCGCTTTGGGATGGATCGAGAAATCTCTGCAATTACCTCTGCGCCCACAAAGAATATGTCCAAGGAAAGAACGTTTTAGAGCTAGGTGCTGGGCTCGGTGTTTGCGGTATTCTTGCACACAAACTTGGAGCAAAGAAAGTAGTTCTCACTGATGGTGACACGGCAACACTCGCAACTATGAGGCTTAATGTCGCGACTAATTCTGAAGGGGAAGATGAAGAGGATTTTATGGTTTGCAAACAATTGAGGTGGGGAAGAAATATTGAGGGGTTTCGTGAGAAAGTTGCATCGGAATTCGATACCATTATGGGAGGCGACATTATTTATGCTCAGGAAGGTTTGCAACCATTATTCCAGACAGTTTCTAAGCTGCTTTCGGAAGAACGGCATGCAGTTTTTCTGCAATCTTATATCAATCGAAATGGCGTGACTATGGAGGAGGCGTTTCAGGTTGCGAAGAGTCATGGTCTCCAATGGTTGGAACCTGAACATGATGGGACTGATGGTGTTTATGTCTTCTACAGGAAGACACCATGAGAAACCAAACTTAGAACTGATGATGAACGCGCAGAGCAATGAGTGCTACACGTATGTGTACTATTGTATCGGCTCATGAACGTAAGGACTGTTACCGTTGTGTGCCAAAAACAATTTCGAAATTGATGATAAAGAATGCACCTCGGATTGCTTGAAATATTCTTCATCATCGTCTAATTTCAAAGTTAGGGGTTGCTTGAGACTTGAGACCAAGTGCTTCTTGCCTCCTCTGGTAGGTAGGGGCGACTGGCAAATTTAGCATAAAATGGACAATTTCAGAAAAGCGATCGGAACCAAAAAAGTTCTCTGAATTAGAATTGTGGACAAATTGAAAACTCCGAAACCAGCCAAAAGACCAATAAAATAAAATAAAATTAGTAAACTACTGTAATGTAGGCCCTGGGCCCAAATCTATTATTTTGGTCTGATACTTACCGTTGCGGGTCCTAGTTACTACGAGACCTCTCCGACATACATACACGTAATAGGGGTCTGACACATTTGGTCTGACATTTCGAACTTATGACCGTTGCGGGTTTTCAAACATTACCGGCTTTTAGGAAAAAAACGAAAAACAGAGAGATGTGTTTGACGAAAACAATTTACGTGTAGTTGAAGTAGAATTCATATTAGAATTTGTGAATGATGTCAATTATAAGTTGGATTTTAATAACAGATTACCCCCTCTCGAGATCAGTGTGATTGCAAGCGAGCTGAAAAGAAAAAGACTTCAGCAAGGTTCACTGTGTTTCATGAGATTTGATGCTGCGGTGCGTGTCTGTGACAAGAGATGTGTCTCCGCTTGACTCGGTCTCAACCACCAGATATCTTCCTCTCTTATATCTGGGTGCAATTCAGTAGTAAAATCTTGTACTTTCCTATGACGCTTACGTTTTGATTCTTTTGCGTACAACTTCTTGGCGTCCGAAAGCACCCGGCGATAGTTTGAACGGTCTCGCTCTCCTGGTAAACATTTGGGTTTTGGAAACGTAACTTGTAGATTGCTTCTCGATCCATTTTTAGAGCAATTTGATATTTTTATATCGTCGATAGAAAATAAATTGTCTATTGTAGCATTGGTCTTCTTTTTGTCGTCGCGATTCAGTAAAGAGCGGTGAAAAAATTGTCCGGTCCTCCAATCTTGGACGTAGAGAGGCAGTAACTTCCATCCATCTTTAGCAATTTGTTTCACTGCTTCGATAATGAAGGCCACTTCGTACTTGGAAATGAAGTAATTGAAATTCACACGTGCCCAACCAGGTTTACTTCCTGGAACATTTTTGAAAAGTTTGTAAATATGTTCCATCTGATCTTCATCATCTAGTTCAGATATATTGAACATATCAAGGCCGTAAGGGCCCGCACAGCTACATCCACCTCTACCTTGTATTCCATAAATGTCATTCAATAGTGCAATGACAAAATTGTAGTGCAATGGAATGGAGTCGCTTCTTGATTCAAGTTTGCCTATTCTTGCAAACCGATTGAGAGCTTCTGATACTAAATCGGAGTATGACCTCTCAAACCCTACGCGACATTCTGTGCTTTTGGGGGACATTGGCTTCGCAACAATGGGAGAAAGCAGGTTGAAGGAAAATATCGACACGCGCCGAGTTGGAAACTGATAGGAAACTCGGTCAGCGCCCATGAGTGCAATGAAAGGATTCATTCTCCACGCAGTGAGTGCCAAAGCACAGTGAAGGTGTTCGAGATTTTCGATTGAATCGCACCCAACCATGTCTTTCACTTTGAATGCTAGCCCAGTCCTGATACTCTGGAGGATACCAGGTGTTCCTGAATCTTCACGATACTCAATATTCTTTGAATAGCTATGACTTTGACGGGACACGTATTCTACTGTCCCGCCACCAGGACTTGTGGCCGTGTTAGTCTCAATACCAAAAGCATTTTGGAACAATTTATGACGAGCAACGAGTAAACCGGCAGACCCTGGACCTCCAATGAACTTGTGAGGAGAAAAGAATGCGGCATCAATTGAAGAATCTTCGCCATCATCTTCTTCTTCACCTTTCATGTCAATTTTCACATATGGACCAACACCAGCATAATCAACGAAAGCGTATGCCCCATATTTGTGTAATAAGCTACAAATAGTTCTCACAGGGCTTTTAATTCCAGTGACATTGGATCCAGCTGAAAAGCTTCCAATCATTGGAACATTTTCTTCCTTGTATTTGAAAAGTTCAGTCTCAAGGTGTGAAAGGTCAGGAGAGCCATCTTTCCCTTCCCTTATCACTACGCATCTTGCGAGACTCTCGCGCCAGAAGAGTTCGTTGGAATGGTGCTCAAAATGACTAATGAATACGACAGGCCGCTGATTTTCAGGAACATGTTTACTAAGATCCCACTTTTTCTCAGCATATTCAGGAATTCCCAGTCCGAGACAACGAAACAACTTTTCAATTGCTGCCGTCGATCCAGAACCTGTGAATAAGACAGCATAATCATCAACAGGTGCGTTCAAAACCTTGCGAATGAAATTCCTTGACTCCTCTCGGAGATGTGTAGTCTGGGCTCCTGTTGCAGATGCTTCTGTGTGAGTATTGGCATAGGTAGGGGTAACAACTTTTACCATGTAATCTTCGATGAATTGAAGAGCTCTACCAGATGCAGTGTAGTCAGCATACACTATCTCTTTCATTCCGAAGGGAGTCGCAATGGTGTATCTATCTCCGATAATATTTGATCGGATGATACTTAAAGCGGGATTGGTGGTTACTGTGCTTCCCTTAGTGTCCGCAGTATTCATGGATGTGTTGCTAACTACAGTAGCTGAGGAACTGCCTGCCCCAAACTCAGCAGCTTGAATCCGTACGGAGCGACTGGTTCCAGCGCCATATGTCCCGATCCGCCTCTTGTTTGGTTCAACGAAATGTTTCTTCGTGTGGAGCATACTGGTACCTGGTTCTTTATTAATCAATGACCTGTTTTATGTTTCGCTACTGTGCAGAGATTCCGTTTTGTGTACAGCATCCGGATGATTTTGACTTTTTTCAATCAGTATCTGGGCTATTTTTTCTGAATGGCGGAGAAATTGTCTGATGAGAAATATCAAGAAATTTATCTTATGTGTCGATTTCATGTCCGACAAAATAACTTTTATGCCTCCAAAGTTAGCAATATTATGTCTGCAAAGATTAGCACTTAGCACTTTTAATACGTCACCTTTTTGAAAGTAGTAATTTTCTCCTGCGAGCCTGCATCTTTTCAACTCCGTGCATATTTTCGACCATTACGAGTACGTTGAACGTTCACCAAGAAGGAGTTCATTTTCTGAACTTTGACATCTTGACAAAAAGAAGTTTTCGTCTTGTATGTTTCGTGCATCCTACGAGTGCAGTTTACGTAGGTGAATGTCTCTCTGTGACACCAGGGAAATTTCCTCTTCAGTACGCGGCGTACGCGCGGTGGACACAATGTCACATGTATGTAAGGACGGCCCTTTGCGTTATTAAGGCCCGAGTCAGTCGAGCCGTTGGAGGACTGCAACCAGCTCCTGGTCCAAGTTGGAAAATGCGACTCTGACACGTCATGTCAACAGATTGCTAACCATCTGGGTAACAGGTTTGGTAAATCCAATCAAGCAGGACCAACATTCTTTTTATTCTTTCGAAACTAGAGGGACTACCACGGACGACAGGAATGGCTTCGCGGGGGATCCTCGTAGAGCCTACGTGAGACATACCGTGATGTGGTCAGAGCCACTTATCAATGCAGCGCGCAATCCTGCAGAACGCTTTTTTCATGTCATGCTTCACAG
>Ga0209712_10003663_pt1 | contig 12412 bp, 22 predicted proteins | sample ArcOceMetagenome_FD_187443 | JGI IMG/M metagenome (GOLD analysis project Ga0209712, IMG submission 187443) | Marine eukaryotic phytoplankton communities from Arctic Ocean - Arctic Ocean - Greenland ARC118M Metagenome (SPAdes) (version 2) | ecosystem: Environmental > Aquatic > Marine > Oceanic...
TTCACTGTGAGGTATCCTAAGAAATCCTGGCCTCTTTCGCAAAACATTATATCTACTTTAAGACCAGGGTTAGCCGCACACAACCTCCCTACAAACTCAGTAGGAGGTCCCCAAGCAGTGTCAAATACATGGCTGTAAACCCCGTGAGATTCTTCTTCTAAGGTGTCATGTACTCCTTCTTCTTCTTCACCAGCAAAGGTAGGAACAGCTATATCCCACTTAGTACCCCACTCTTCCGCATTACAACTGGAAGGGTCGGTTTTCGGTATTAAATAACTAAAGAAACCATCATCCATCTCTTCCTCTTCTATCTTGATACCCATCTTAAGCAATACTAACTTCTTAGCAAAGTCTGTACTACGGGCATCGGTTATGTCGTATACTATCTTGTTGGCGCACCAATTAGGCATTATTCTTCTACTCCTTCACCAGCAACTATCTCCATTAAGAGTGTTTCAACCCGCTCCTTTATAGTTTCTAAGGAGTATGCCGGGTCCTCACCGTTGAGGAAGAAACCAACGTGTGCCATAAGAGCACCTAGAGCCATAGCGTTACCTGTACTACGACCATATCGCTTTTGATTCGCTTTTACGTACTCATCAACTAATTTGTGCATATTCCTATCCATATTTTTACCCTCTAATGTGTGTCATACCAGTTATTGCCTATCATACTCTCACCATCCATACAAACCACGCCGTACCATTTAGGAGCCTCTTTAAAGGCTTCTTTCATAATAACAGCAGCGCGTTCCGCATCTCTTTCCGCTACAGCCCATTGCATCTCATCGTGATAAAAGATTAAAGGACGAGCATCAATGTTTTCTTCTTTAAACTTGTCCATCGTATATGCTACCGCAGCTTTACAGGTAATACCCTCAGCAGACTGTAGCAAATAGTTTAAAGCTTTATGTCCTGAATCCAGGTACACACGTCTACCGTCAAGGGCAGGTATGCTCGCTCTTCTTTCTCTTGACTCAGATATTTTAACAATCTCCATCAAGCGGTCAATTAAGCGTTTTAAACCGGGCGTACCGTCTACAAAGCTTTTCTTGGCTTTCTTACCTGTAGCAGAGTCTCGCTTACCCGTAAGTATTAAACCGAGCTTTTCTAATCCACCTCCAAACAAGAAGGCATATAGGAAAGGTTTTGCGTTACCACGAGTACAAGGGTACACTTGCGAAAGAGTATCCGCATTACGTTGATGTACATCTCCGTCTATTACTTCTCTCGTGAACTCATCGTTCTTGAGGTAATGACATAGAGCTCTCATTTGGTTACCGCTTGAGTCAGAGCCGACAACTTTGTAGCCTTCTTCACAGCCAAACAAAGAACGCATCTCTGTACCCCAAGAAGCCTTAGGTGACGGTACATTAACCACAATCTTGTGTCTGGATCGACCCGTAGGTGTAGCTATTGTAAACATGTCACCTCTTAGACGTCCATCAGGGTCTGTGTGTGCAATCCAACCTTGAATGATACCTAGTCTACTACGCGTCTGGTAGAACCTGTTAATCAGCTCACCAGTCTCTCCTAATACCTTTAATGATTCCTCACAGAGCTTAGGAGATTTCTTTCTAAACTCCCGGCCAATACGCTCCCAGTTCCAATCTAGAGGTTCCCAACCTATGCTGTAAAGGTACTCTTTGACATAATCCATAGAACCTAAATCAGGGTCTAGGAATTTAACTCTCTGATAAGGTCCGTCTAGAGGTTTAGAAGTTTTACCGAGCTCCTGATCTATCCCAAAGTGGTGTATAGTACGGGCCATGTAAGCGCCATCCTTACGGTACTCCGGTAAACGAGGTTCAGCATCCAGTATCTTTACCCTCACTTTCATCTTAGGCTCAACTGTTTTCCTAATCTTTTCAAGCTCATCTGTCATTTTCTTTTCTAAAGCTAAAGCAGACACCATGTCAAACTGCCAACCCCCTTCTACGCACTGTGCTTGGAAATCAGATAATTGATGCTCCACTCTTAAACTTCTCTTTAAGTATTCAGGGGTCTTAGAGCGTGAGAGTGCCTCCGTTAGCTCCCTTGCTAACAACCTGTATACCTTTTCGTTTATACGAACATCTTCCCTACAGCGATGCACCATGTCCTCACTGAAGTTCATCCAATCTTCGTGTTCAGGTTTCTTAACACCTAAGTACTCACCCCATACAGCAAGGTTATGCTTCCCGTTAAAACGGTTGTAATCAAGCACCTGAGACATTAACAAGGTGTCACGTATGACAGTAGTTTTCTTTGGTATCCAACCCAGTATTTTCTTTAGCACAGGAATATCGTACTGTATCTGGTTATGTGCTATTAATTCTTTTGCTTTGTTAAATAGAACCTTAAAATCCAGCAAAGGTCTGACTATGATTTTCTCTGCCTTGTTGGTCTTTAGTTCAGTATGATCACAAAACACATACTCCATTTGAGTTTCAATATCCTTAGCTACTACCATCCAGATAGTGTCTACAGGGTCGCTCTTCTTATTACCTCGAAGTAATCCGTTCGATTCAATGTCATATATCAATTTCATAATTTTCTCCTGGGGTCAGCTTTGCTTTCGCAGTTCATTCCCGATACTTGTTTAGCCCCAATAGGACGTTCTTGTTGCTTCTCTGATTAAAATGTTTTCTGTGTTTGTATCAGCTTTCATTTCAGGAAACCTGTTAAGTATTTTATTTACATAACTATGGTTAAACTTACCTGATGAATGAAAATCAAATCTGATTTCTCTATCAGCTACCGAGTTAAGAAAAGCGCTGGAATAAACAGGCCCATATGTTTGTGCTTGCCAAGTTTTACTTAGCGAACAACAAAACGAATCGTTAATGTACTGCGTAGGTTCTACCTTTAGTACAATAACCTGTATAGGGTGCTCACCATCGTTATCATCTACTCTCCCCTCGTATATTGAGTGTATATCCGCGTTGTTGTAACCGAAACCCTCGGCATCCGTAGCTGACATCAATTCAAAGCTGTGTAAAGAGTGAATACCTTCTAACATAGATATCATAAACGTTTCATAATCGAAACCTTCTTGGACCTTCATATATATGTCGAAATCTTGTCCAGGTTTATTAAAGTAGTGATCTCTCAACATACCTCCTGCTAAATAAACTTCCTGGTCAAACGTATCAGACATACGGTTTAAGGTATTCTGCGCTGTACACTTCTGGTTGTATACAATATCAATTTCTTTCTTGGCTTTGAATATACGCATTAATCATTTCCCTCGCAATCTACTTTACCTGTTTGTTTAAATTTAACTAGACAGTTGATGTACCAACGAGCCTTACGATACTCCTGCTCTACATCATCTTTCTTGCCTGTCCGGAACAAGTACTTATATATCTGGCCTAAGAGATGAGCTTCCACCCCTTTCTTATCAGCTAACATATGCTCCATCATTTCCATATACTGCCAGCCAGGGATTACATCGTTGTAATGTGAGCCGCTTACTGCTTCAGTTATGGCATCAGGGGCATCAGTAGTAGGCTTGTCTATCTCTGAGCTGCCACAGATAGTACTCATCTTCAAGAGGTACTCTTTAACGCTTTCTTTGTGTTTCAGGTCTGCTTCATCTCCACCAGAATTTAAGCTCACTCTCCGAATGATACCTATCGCTTGTTGCTCACGGAAAGCCTCTTCCTCACAACTACCGTGGGCAACCCTGCCTATGTACTCCTCAAAGCTTAGTAACTCCATACCTGCCTTAGCCGCACAGTAATCCATGTCCATCACATCTTCGAACATATAGCTATCACAATCGCTAAGTACTTGAACCGCGTAAGAAGGTGAAGAGTTTGCCAAGTCTTCTGAGTTTAGGCATAGTTGTTTTACGTTTTCCATAGTATTCTCCAGTATATTAAGTTTGTAGTTAGTATTTACTATCTTTTTCTGTTCTCTCAAAAATAACGTCTCCGTTCTTCTCGATACACTCATCCTCATAAGGTCCCACATATCTACGATAGAATTCAAGGTTAGCACCATTGAGGGCACCCATGACATCATTCATAGTTTGGTAGCGGTAATCATTATTTGACATATAGCCTTTTATAAGCAAAGCAATCAAGTATTGGATTTCACCTGCGCTTGTTGGCGGGCTATTTTTTATTGCTTCTTCTACGTAATCAAGACTTTCTCGGTCAGTCTGTGTAATATACGGCATATCATTATTCCTTTAGCAAGGGTTTATCAGCGTCTCCAGAGATGTACTCACGGTACTCGTGGTACAAAGACATCAACGCTTCATCTTTGGTAGCTAGCCTTATCATGTAGCGTAAGGACTCTTGTCCACATATAAAAACATCGTGGTCTTCGCTGTAAATAAAATCCCAATCGTGACTCTCTAATAACCCGTAAAAATTTTCTCTATTCATCATATTGTATATTCCTATTTATGTTCTTAGTAGTTTGCTCATCACAAGAGCATCTTTACCTTCCTCAGAGAGGTAAGGGGTGAGTTGTATCATCTTTTCAATATCGCACTCATCTAACAGCGCTAGTATCTCAGGAGGTATCTCTCCGTCACCAAGGGTGTCTGCTATGGTATCCTGCGAGAATTCACAGTTATCTATACACCATTTCATTTCATCTGCTATCTGCTGAACGCAGCTCCGAGCTACTTCCAATGTGTTATCAAACCCCCCAGCATTCAGGCTCTTGTGGAGTAGAAATTCCCCAGCAGGATCTTGAAGAACCTCGTATCTGACTTGTACATCAGTATCACAATTCCAAGAGAAGACAAACTTCATAGCTTGAAGCGCAATGTGTCTGGAGTAGCGTTCCATTTTAGCCCTGCCTTCAGCATTTAATACATTATCTATCATATCTGACATAGCTAATCCTTAGTAGTAAGATTTACAAGCTTCAATTGCGTCTTCAAAATTGTAGTGCTTCTCGGTGTACATTGATTCGTAAAACGGATGTATAAAGTCAGTCTTATCGGAAACTAATATAATAATCTTATTTTTGAGATGAGCAAACATAAGTTCCATACTGGTACCTGTGCCTCTCCCTGAGCGCCTTCTAACATCTGCTAATACTACTCTGCTATTTGCGATGTCCTGCATATCTTGTTTGAAGATGCGTTGACAAGTGTTTCTGGATTTAGCGCTGTCTTGTAGGTCTGCTACTTGGTCATGGAAGGACACCCTTCTTGTAGGATCTAACACTGAGATACCGCTTGATTCTAACTGGTCGCTAACCTCGTTTCTCCAACCAGTCATGTACTGTTCAGAACAATCTTCCATAGGTCCAGCAACATACACAAAGTCTTTTATTTCTAAGTTATTCATAAGTATCCTTAATATTTTATTGGCAGAAAGGATAATCCCTCTCTGCCGTTGTTTCTAGCTAGCGCTGTATTACCAATCAGAGTCATCTGTGTTTGTATCAGCTGGCACTACTACTTCCGTTTCACCTTCTATTTCAAAGGAGATACTGTTACCACCTTTGTACTCTACAAGCTTCGTCACCTGTACTGCTTTCAAGGAGAAACCAATACCATCTACACCGTTCATTGTATAGTTGTAAGTGTCAATTTGTACGTGACCTTCAGAGCCGTTACCGAGAGTTGAGCCATCAACAGGCATTAACTGGCCATCTACCACCTTGACAGGGTCACGAGGGTCCCCTTTGTTAGTAAATGCTTTGCGCTTGAGGTTAACTTGGTAGAATGTACCATCGTTATCTTCTTTTAGTGTTGCGTTCATACCTTGATCTTTCCAGCCTTTAGCTTCTGCTTTATCACGAGTACGAATTTGTAGTTCCCAGTGTGGCTGTGGGGCGTTGAAAGGGTTTACAGGTTGGTCAAGTTTAGCCCAGAAAAAGGTTGCGTTGCGAATTACGATTGAAGACATATATTTATTCCTTTGGATTTAATTTAAGTTATTTAGCTACATTATTGTAGAAATAATTTTGATTTTTAAGAGAAAGCAAATTCTGAATTTAGAATTGATTTCAGGTTTAGGTTTCCACGATTAGGCAGAAGATGCAAGGCGTTACACTGGGTAAGTAATTGTATCAACGGGTCTGCTTCGTAGAATCTTACAAACTCCTCACGGGTTATCCGGAAGAGGTCCTCCATGTTACCAGGGTGACTGCCGAAGCTGTCGTGTACCGTAGTTACAATGAAAGGGGATTCATTTACTATCAATGTCAAATGTGCGGCATCGAAAGAATGAACAATGTTTGGTGAAGCTCCACGTTTTTGGCCTTGCTTATTCAACGTGTTGAGTTCATCAGGTTGGATAGTTATTCGTATACGCCTCCTTTTACAGAAGTTTAAACGAGGTCTATCCTCTTTAGTGTTGTAATACTGTTGTAGTACTTTGAAGTTAGTTATAGGTACTGTCCAACCTAAGTGTTCTTTTCTAGTATTAAACTCAGTTGCTAATGTCTCAAATAAATTAAGAAGTATAGCAGGTCCTTTCAATTCCTTAAGCATAACAGACATGACTAAGTCTGCGAAAGGGTTTGTCCAGTAAGGCTTATCTTTAAACTTAAGTGGCTCTGAGAGTGTCTGTGTGTCCTCAAATATTTGATTTCTAACACCAGAGATAGTAGCGCCATAACCGAGAGTCATTACGGGTCTCTTGATAGTCTTACGTTGTAGTTTCTTATCCTCCAGATACATATGCCAGAAGGGTACAGCAATGTCCACAATCAAGTGTTTATTGTCTGATCTCCAGGCGTCAAGTCTCTCTCGGAAGTCTTTAAGTTCGGGAGTACCACCTTTGAGGGTTTCTCTCTCAAGCTTAAAAGATTTTATTTCTTGTATTAAACGTTGTAGTTCCTCTTTAACAGGATGGTCTCCCATTTCTATAAAGCGGCGGTCTACTTCACCCCACACAGCCTCAGCAACAAACATATAAACATCACCAGGAAGTTCATTGTTGTCACAGAGGTTTACTAAAGGTGCGATTTGTTCATCTAAAGATAAAGCAGTTAGATGTTGTACACCGTTGTTAGTACCATCAATGAAGATAGGTATGTCACAGTTGTACTCTTCCTTAGGATGTCCACCGATGATATGCCACTCCTCCAGTTTCTGGAACTCCATAGCGGCGGCAAGGGTTGACCACGGTTTGTCAGCTTTCATCCACCCAGTGTTCTCAAGTGGTCTCTTTGCCCATCCCATTATGGCATCCATATTATCTATCACGTATTGTGCTCTACCATCAAGAGGTAACTTGTCTTCTCCAATTGAGTTAGCCAAGTGTACAGCCAGCCAGTATTCACCATTGTCTCCTAAGGGGGTACTATTTTCATATCTTAGTAAACCCTTGGCATTATCTGAGCTCTGTTCGTTAAGAAACGGAGTCAAAGGGTATATACGGCCTCTGAAGTCACAGTTGTATCCGTGGTAGAAAGTCCTATCTCCAATACGATCACAAAGAGACTTGATAAAGTTAGCTTCTAAGAACATACCTATGCGGCTTTCTTTTCTGGTTTCTTTATCATGTTTAAAGGGTGACTCTCTAGGGGGCACAAATTCAGTTGAGAATAAAAGTTCCCGATCACTCCGGGAGAACAATTCTTCGTACACCTCGAATATCCTTGGGCTTATAAGGAATCCTGTCCTTTGCAATTTGTTTAGAGCATCATATATCCGGGGCGTTGAATCCGGGGTCATAGACTTTAGTATATGGTTAGGTGCTTTTCTGACCATTGGGGCTTTTATGACATCATGGAAAGCAGTAGTCCAATCACCAGCAGGTTCAAGTAATGGAAAGTCCGGACTGAATTCTAAATCAGAAGAGTCAATCAGTTCTTTTAACAAGTCTTGGTCTACGCAGCGTACTTCATATACTGTAGTGTTATCTACCACAACCTTTCCTAAATCAAGTAATTTAAGTTTACTTTCAGGCTTATCTGTATTACAGTAAGCTTCTAAAACTTTCATACCCATGAAGAGGTTGCTCTTGGTTTCTTTTTCAACAACAGGGGCGTCTAGGTGTATCCTGACAAGTTTACCTATACGTATAGCTACGTTTGCTACGGGCATCTCTTGCATCGCTGCTACTAATACCTTTCCAAACGTTAATAGATAGATCTTTTCAGCAAGGACCTTTAGTTCTTCCTCAGTGCTGAAGTGCTCAGACAACCAATTAATATAAGTTTGTCTTGAATCACTGGCAGAGCGCAATCGTTCAGATATGCTATCAATCACCAGCTGTCTTGTAGATTCTTTCATTATATCTTTCTCCTCTAAAGTTGTTCTACCTGCTTGGCGAGGCGACATATTGTAGCACTTATAGCCTTAGCTACTTTGTGTTGAATCCAGGTTTCTACTACTGCGTTGTTCAATTCACCTTTAACAGGCATGTATGCTTCTCCTTCGAAGTAAGAACTCGCGTTGTCTACCATATTGGCTGATAAGAACTTAAATTCTTCTTCAACAATAGAGCTTATGTTATCGTACGCTTTAGGGTTCAACTCATCTAGTAGTTGAAGTGCTTCTTTAATTTTTTCCATGTTTCTTCCTTTCAAAAAAAAAATAATAGAACTGCCCCCTGAACCGACAAGACCATAGATTGCTGCTTTAGAGGGCACTATCGTTAGATAGTACTCACTTGGGCAACAATTTATGGTCCTGAAGGCTCAGGGGGCAGGGTTTTCTATAGCTTTTTAATTATCTTTTTTATTACAAAATATACAGCACTCATAGTTAAGCAGGTTAAAATACCACACCAGAAAACAATACCAGTAGTTGCAAACATGTGCATCAGTGTTTCTTCAGACATTAAGCAACCCTCGAAATAGGATTAGCAAACTTGTGGCGAGCGAAGAACACTCTTTTCTTTTGATCTTTATTTAATCCTGTCCACTCAACATCAGTGAAAGGGTAGAACGCTTTTTGTTTTAAACTCATAGATTCGAATTGTACTTCAGTCATTACTTGTACTCCTTTTTAAACGCTTCAATAACTTGAGCAGTAAACTGTTTCTTGTGTAGAGTGTACATTACGTTTACTAGTGAATGGACATCCTTACTTCTAACAAAATCGCTTTCTGATTCTGTGATAGCCAAGTACAACGAGTATTTAGCTTGTATTTCTACGGCTCTTTCCAGACCGTAAGATTCAACAAGTGTGTACATGTCAGTAGTTGAAAGTTCTACGTTTTTTACGATTGATAATATAGATTGGTTTTTCATAAGTATATACCTTAGATTTAGTTTAAATAGATTAGAGGGCTTTTTAATTTTCCATTATAGATACAGCATTTTTCTCACTTAACATCGCAAGTCAGAGGAACAAAAAAGGATTGTATGTCAGTACAAAGCTTGGTTAAGGACTCCTGTGTCATGCCTACTTGCTCAAGGTTGAACAAAACGATATCGTGGTGTGCACCCAGAGAAATGTTTATCGCTGTGCCAACCAGGAAACAAGTGAACCAAAAGAGTAGAGTAGCAGATACAGCAAACATTAATCTAGTACGGTTACTCATGTGTGTTACTTCTTTACTCTTTACTTCTTTCTTTGGTTTAAAGTTATTCATCGAGTTACCCTTTTGAGTTATGTTTAATTTCAACGTAAGCGCACAAGGCCACTACCGCTATTAATATTATAATTTCAATCATTTTATTTTCCTTCTTTTCCAACTATCGAATTGTAGTAAACCACTACCTTGTCTTCTCTCTCGTAAGCTTCAATCTCGTGTAGTTGCTCCTTGTAAGGTAACGAGAAATCAAGGGTATCTCCGCGCAAGCATTGCATTACGTGAATCAACTCGTGAGCCATCATCCTCTCAAAGTCTACTAAGCGATCTTCTAAAGCAATATCGTAAGATATTTCAAAGAAGTGAATCCCCATCTCCTTGCCCAGGTACTGCGTGTAAGCAGCGTCCTCGGGTAAATCCGCCTCTTCTTTTTCAAACCTAATTATAACAAAACCTACATCAGGTAAATCCTTGACTAGGTGAGCCAACATTATGTTTTTCATTTTTTCAATGTCGAATTTAGTCATGGTACTCTCCTTAATTAAACTTACGAGTGTTGTCGTTACCCCTACGCGAGTATCTTTGGTGGTCCCTTCTTTTTCTCCAGTAAACAATCCAAAACACAAAACGAATGAAGTAAATTACAAAGTATAGAGAAACTATTGCTATAAAGAAGAAGCCAACCATGTAACCAAGGAAGGCAACTAATGTAAAAAATAACATAGTTTCCTCCTAGGCTACTTCCGCTTCAAGAGCGTTGTGGTAGAATTCACCGAGTTGAACATCGTTTTCAATAACGAGTTCTACGCCATTACCCACGAGCTTGTTGTAATTGTTTTCTTTGTTAATCATACGCGGGTTTACTTTCTTGAACTCTTCATCAAACTCGATGGCAAGAACGGTGTCTCCATAATTCAAAGCAACTGCTTTTGAAGGGGTTAAATGAAACGGTAAACGAATTGTGCCATTGTCAATAGCTGCGATTACTGTACTAGGTACGTTAGTGCCATGGTAGTAAATGGTCATAGTATTATCCTTTTAGTTGGTTTATTTTCTTAATGATTAGTTTAGTAGAAGACCAGAGGTCGTTCAAACGAATTTCTCGTTCTTCAGACCCCTTATATTCTTTTAGTAATTCTTTAATCTCTGTATTATTCTGTTTAACCGTTTGTAGCAGTTCTAATATCATAGAAGTATCCTTAGTTTTAGTTTTTAGTAGAAGGTAGTAAGTGGGTAATAATCGATTTCACAGAAAAGAAAAGGATGGCAGGAATTACAACAAACACTACAATGAATTGGCTAGCAGCGATTACAGTAAAAGTTATTAAGATTGTAACAAAGAATAAAAATATATTGTGTAGCATGGTAGATCCTTAGGGTTTAGTTTAAATAGGTTTAAAGGTTTGGGGTTAACTGGTCTCAATGAGAAACCAGCTTTTACGGGGTTTACGGGTTTACAACTTCTCCGCGCATTTTCAAAATCAGGTGAACAACAACATTTGTAACACAACGAAAGAAAGTGAACAAACCGATAGACAATATAAGCGTAACAAAAATAGTAGACATAAGGTATTCCTTTGGGTTTAGTTTAGGGTTTAGTTTAAATAGGTTTAAAGGTTTGGGGTTAACTGGTCTCAATGAGAAACCAGCTTTTACGGGGTTTACGGGTTTACAACTTTCTCCTTAGTGTTCGAAGGAGCGTACTTAGGTTTTCTCCATCCGTGGATTTTCATAATCAGGTGAACAGTAAGATTTGTAACACAACGAAAGAAAGTGAACAAACCAACAAAAAGTATAAGTGTAAAAAAAACAGTCATAAGGTATTCCTCTGGGTGTAGTTTAAATAAAATTAAATAGGTATAGAAGGGTCTTTTTAATTCTTCCATTATAGATACATCATTTTTCTCACTTTTTTGGCCCCTTTTTAATAAAAATAACCCCCAAAACCGTGAGGTCTTGAGGGTAAATTTCATTTTAGTTGGAGTCGAACTTCTGTTTACTCCTTGTTGCTTATGACACCGAGTGCCATCTTGTTAGCAACACCATTCGCAACTTCCTGTATTCGAACAGTTGTAGCTTCTTCGTCATAAGCTCCATCTTCATCATAGCAAACATTCACTGAACGCTCATGGATGCATGCGGTGTCTTTGCAAGTGAACTTAACTTGGACATCGCGAACTTCCTCAACTGTTGTAATTGTTTCGCTTTCATTTTCTGGATCAGAGCTTTCTTGTGTACGCGTACCTATAAACTTTTCTAAAATTTCAAATGTTACAGACATAATGTCTCCTTAAGTTTCTAATGCGCTTAAACGCGCTTCAAGTGTTTCAATTTTTGCTAGGGCTTCTTGTAGACCCGCCATTAACAACGGAACTAGTTTACCTTGGTCGATACTTTGGTAAATTTCTTTACCGTCCTTGTCAACCGCATCTTTCTCTCCGATAACCGCTTCTGCTACTACGGATTGTACTTCGTGAGCTAAGAAACCATCAACCGTCCTTTCAGGGTGCTCAATGAAATTGAAGCGCCTAACAGGTATTGCGCTAATCCTAGCTGCTGCACCAGTTAAGTCTACAACATTTTCTTTTAAGCGATAATCCGAAGACGTTGAGTAACTAATAGTAGAGTAAGTACGATGTATACTACCGTAAGTTGTGGCACCGTTGCTGCTTTGGAACTCCATGAAGGTATTGCCAGACTGCCCCGATGTATCCCGTAAGTCAGTGCTACCAGTAAAGATTGGTGATTCCTTACGCGCGTATAAACTCCCTTGCACACCATCAAGTAAATCAGCATCTAGACCAGAACCAGAGCCATCGTTACTAGAACCCCACGTATTACCAGAGGCCGCATGCCAAAGCCTATCATAGCCCATAGAAGCACGAGGTGTACCGTTATTACACCAAACCATCTGGTGTCCGCCACCCATCGTACCGCCAGTACTATTGTTAGTATGTTTGTAGGCTAAACCAT
>Ga0209712_10003665_pt1 | contig 12408 bp, 11 predicted proteins | sample ArcOceMetagenome_FD_187443 | JGI IMG/M metagenome (GOLD analysis project Ga0209712, IMG submission 187443) | Marine eukaryotic phytoplankton communities from Arctic Ocean - Arctic Ocean - Greenland ARC118M Metagenome (SPAdes) (version 2) | ecosystem: Environmental > Aquatic > Marine > Oceanic...
AAACAACATATCGTAACGTTCAAAGGAAAAACCTATTATCCTATTCAGGTAGAGCTTATTTATAACCAGCATAATAGAGTCAAAAGATCTGCCTTAATAAAAGATCCTAAAACTGGAGAGCCCGCTGTCGTAATAGAGAGATATGATAATAAGGCGCAGATTGATTCAATGTTTTTAATGGATTTAAAAAATCTATCTCAAACACATGATCATCTAAAAGAGATTTGTAAGTTTTATGCCATAGACAGTTTTCCTGTCGATACAAGGCATAATATTAAAATAGATCGTCTATTACTTGCAAAACTAATTGAGCAAAGATTATGAATGTTCTTGTCACTGGTGGCGGTGGTTTTTTAGGACTTGAGGTTTGTAAAAAACTTATCGAAAAAGATTTTCTAGTAACTTCAATATCCCGAAAAAAATATAAAGAATTAGAGGACTTAAATATTACTCAAATTGAATGTGATCTATCTGATCAAAATGATATTAATAATATTTCTTTGATTGGTTTTGATATTATTGTTCATACGGCAGCAAAGGCCGGTGTATGGGGTTCTCGAAATGAGTTTTTTTCCGCTAATCTTCATGGGACTATAAATATATTTAATAAAGCAAAGTTAGATGGAGTTAAATACTTTATATATACTTCATCACCATCTGTGGTATTTGGAGAAAAAGATTTAATCAATGAAGATGAAAACTTAGCTTACCCGCTTAAGTACCATACTTACTATGCACATAGTAAGGCCCTTGCTGAAAACTATATTCTATCAAATGTTGACGAAGAAATTAAAGCGATTGCTCTAAGACCTCATTTAATTTGGGGGAAAAATGATCCTCATCTAATTCCAAGAATAATTCAGAAGTCGAAAAAAAACCGTTTAGTCAAAGTCGGCGATGGGCAAAACTTAGTTGATGTCATCTATGTTGAGAATGCGGCCATGGCCCATGTGAATGCCATAAATGCTTTAATTGAAAAACCTCAATTATCAGGGCAGGCATATTTTATAGGTCAAGAAAAACCCATCAACCTATGGTCTTTTATTGATAGAATTTTGGCCGCTCACCAATTATCTCCAGTAAAAAAGCAAATAAGCTTTAAAGCAGCTTTTTATATTGGACAATTATTTGAATTCGTTTATCCCTTTATAAATATCTTTTTTAAAGCAGAGCCTCCAATGACGAAATTTATGGCCTTACAGCTTGCTAAAAGTCATTATTTTTCACATGAAAAAGCGAGAGTTGATTTAAACTATAAACCTGATATTAGTTTTGAAGATGCTTTTAAAAAAACATTCGGATCTCTTTAGGCGACCATTTTTAGAAATATATTTTCCATCGAAGTTTTAAAGATTGAGATAAGTTTTTTGTAATTTCCCTTGTCGAATTTCTCATATAATTGATCTAGAGATGCTGCAATATGATCTTGCTCAAAATTAACTTTGTAGAGCGCCTGAGCAAATTCGTGAGAAAGCGCGAATAGTGCAAAAACTAAATTTATTTCACTTGGATAAATTTGCTTAGGGTATGATTCGTCTTCAAAGATTCCATGATGACATTCTACTATTTTGATAATATCAGGGTGAATATTATCAATTTGAGCGAGATGCCTTGAGAAGCGCGTAGGGTGTTGTAAAATATCTTCCTGCTCTTCTGGGCTTAACTTCATGAGTTTTGATTTTGGTAAGGACTCTCTAAGGGCATTTTCCTTAAATTTATGACCCAGGTCATGAAGAATACATCCTAAATAAATTTTTTCTCTATTCTCAAAATTCATCCAAGAAAGCTCCTTTCCAACTGTAAGAGCAATAACAGAAGTTAAGTAACTATGATTATAGAGAAATGAGCCTTCCATATGTCTAAATCTATCAAATAGTTTTATCATGTATTTATGAGAGTATTTTTTTTCTAAGTTTTCATGCAAGGATTTTGTTAAATCAATAATCTTTTTATCGAAACCTAGGTCAATAATATATTGATGAAGAGATTCTACGGCATTAATTTCATTTTCACTCTCATCATCATCTTTATTTATTGTTCTTTTTGAAACGATAGTAAGGAACTCATGATGTGAATCTTCTTCAATATAGAGAAAATCAAAGCTAGTTGTTTTTAGCTTTTGAATTAAAGCTTCTGTAACTAATGTATTTTGAGGGTGAAAAACAACAAATTCATTATGCCCATTTTTCTGATATAAATGGCAGGGATAACTTGTCGATTTTGTCACTGTAGAGAGAAGTATGGGGATATAGTTTTTTTCTTTAAAGTTTTCTAATATATAATTACTTATGACCTCAGTTATTGTTGTAAGAAGATAGTTTTTATTAATATAAGTAACATTTCCATCTTCTTCAGTTTCGACATCGTCAATAATTAGAGTTTTCCCAAAAATAGATTCATCAATATCGTTTAGATCCAGTTTTTGATAAGACTCATAATCTGTGATCATAATATCTTTACTTGCTGTTATTTTACTTAATTGGACAATATCAATGACTTTAATTGTTTTTAATGAGCTCTCAACTCTTTGGGCCAAGGAGGATACTTTTCCAACCATAAGTGGATCTGCAAAAAAAACATAGCAATTAATCATAAAAACTCCATCTATTTATTCCTTGTTAATTATAAAGGAGTTTTCTAGATTTATTTATGAATTGTGCTAAAGATTCTTATTATAAGTCTTGACGATATCTTGATCAAAATAGTTTACACTCATTCCAGCGTCTACAATAAGGCTCTGGGAGTTTATACCACTTGATTTTTCAGAAAGTAGAAAACAAATTGTTTGTGCAACTTCATCTGTCTTAAGGTTTTCTTTTCTAAGTGTGAGTGCTTCTGAAAAAAGATAATTATCAATATAATTTGGTATCCCTGCTGAAGCACTTGTTTTTAGTGGTCCTGCGGCTACACAATTGACTCTAATATTAGAAAATTCGCTTAATGACTTTGCAAGATAGTCTACTGTGCTCTCGAGCATCGCTTTTATAGGGCCTAAGTATCCATAACTAGTGGCCTTTGTATTTGAGATTCCTACAGTTACGATGGATGCATTCTTAGAAAGAATCTCCTTAATCGCATTTGTCATTTCAACAATAGAGAATGAGGAAATTTGACATGCTTGCAGATAGTCCTTTCTGTTTGTTTCATGGAAAGATTTTACAGGAAGTTCAAAATTAGCAAAGGCGAGGGAGTGTAAAAATCCATCCAGCTTATCTGTATGGAGGGAAATATTTTTATTTAATGACTCAATATCTTCAATATTTTCTACATCACAAATAAAAACCGGTGAATCTGGAAATAACTTTGCTATTTGCTTTAAGTTAGCTTCGTTTTGTGCAGAAAAAATGACTTTTGCATGTGAATCTATTAAGATTTTAGCTACACTATAAGCAACACTTTTTCTATTTGCAACACCAGCAAGATAAAAGACTTTATTTTCAAAATCTAAATTCATTGTTCTTCCACCAATGTACAAGCAAAGTCGATTGTTAAAACTTTTTTATGATCCACTTTTACTGTACTCTTAAAATAAGCAGCATTCGCTAGGGTTTCAACTAGTTCTGTTGTCGTTGTAATTTTCTCATTAGGTCTAACGATATTTTTAAATTTAGCATTTGTAATTCTACTTACGACAGCTAATTTATTTCCTATACCTTCAGATGATTTACTCGCAATAAGAGCTGCCCCTGATTGGAAGCAATGTTCATTTAAAATAACACCAGGAACAATTGGATTAGCAGGGAAGTGTCCTTTGAAAAACTCAAGAGATGAATTAAATGTATATTCGACAGTGATATTCGCATCAGTCATATCTATGATTTTATCAATAAATAAGAAAGGCTCTCTTTGAGGGATTAAATCTTTAATATTCACTAAAGACCGCCTGATACGTCAAGAGAGGTACCCGTTATATATCTTGAATTTTCATGAGCAAAAAAGAGTACCGCATGAGAGACATCTTCCACTGTTCCAAATTTTTTCATTGGAACTTGAGATTTGTATTCTTTGACAAGTTGTGGATCTAGGTCTTTTAATAACTCTGTTTCTATAAAACCTGGGCATACATTATTAATCGTAATATTTCTTTTTGCTACCTCTTTGCTGACAGACTTTGAAAGAGCAATTTGTCCAGCTTTAGAAGCTGCATAGTTTGCTTGTCCAGATAATCCTAGCTGGCCACCAATAGATGAGATATTAACAATTCTTCCATATCTATTTTTCATCATATTTAAAATCGCTTGTTGAGTCATTAAATATGTCCCTTTAAGATTGATATCAAGGACATCATCCCAATCTGATTCAGCTAGACTTGCAATAATATTATCTTTACGAACACCTGAATTATTAATAAGGACATGAATATTTTCAAACTTCTCTTCAACTCTAGCAAAAAAGTTTTTACATTCCTCACTATTTGAAACATTAAATTTTTCTAGATAGAGTTTTTCTCCAAAAGTCTCTAATTGATTTTTAAAGTCATTCGCAGCTGTATCATTTGACGCATAAGTTGCAAAAACATGAGCACCTTCTTTTAAAAATGCCTTTGTAATTCCTGCTCCAATACCTCTTGTTCCACCTGTGACAATAACAACTTGATCTTTAAAATTCATATAACTTCCTCTTTTTTGTATAGATAACTTGCAATTTCATTTGCTTGAATCACTCCGTAATTGGCAGCTCCAAGCCATCCTGACATAATGATACCAACACTTCCAGCATGAAATAATCCATCGATATGTTTATGCAGATTCATACTTACTTCAAGACCTTCAAATTTAGTTCCAAAAGATGATCCCATTTCATGATGAGTGAATTTTTTTACAGTCTTTGGTGTTGCAGCATCAATATAATCAATTTTATCTCTTATATCGGGAATGATTTTCTCAAGTGCGATGATCGTCTCATCAATCATTTTAATCTTTGCATTTTCATATTGAGTCTCATCTAAGTCATTCCAATCAGACCAATTTGCATTGGTTGAACTAACAATCGCATAACGAGGAAATTCATCATAAGGTCTTCCCTCTGGATAGTAGACACTAAAAGTTCTGGAACTAATATCCATGTTCAATAGAGCGTCTGTATCAAATGTTGGATAAGTCGAGGTAAAGATAAGATCACCAATATGGGGAATTGTTTCACCTGGTTTTAGTCCTATATAGACTTGGCAGGATGAAGAGTTTAGTCTTATCTCTTTTGTTTTTTGAATAAAATCTTTATCAAAATAACTCTCTCCCACCATATTTAAGATCGTTGTTTTGATATTTGCATTTGATAATACAGTTTTTGCCCTAATCACTTCACCCTTAAACTCAACTCCACAGACTCTATCATTTTCAATGATGATTTTATCAATTTTTGCGTGTTTTTTGATATCAACATTATTTTTCAAAAGCTCATCTTGCATCATTTTAATAATCTGATCCGTGCCACCTTTAAAAGTATAAACTCCATTTTTCATAAAATTTGAAAAAACAATTCCATAGGATATTGCAGGGTCATCAAGTGTTGAACCATTTGCATAAACAATAGGCTCCATCAGAAACCTAACGATATCATTTCTTCCAGGAAAAAATTTTTCAAAAAGTTCTCTATTTGTCATGGATTGATCATCATAAAAATTCATCTCCTCGAGATATTTATAAAAGGAGTCGACAATATCTCTAGGGACATTAAAATCTGAAACTAATTTTTCTGTGAAGTCCTCTTTTGTAAATGTGGATTGAATTTCATATTGAGGATTTAGGAACCTTACATCGCTCAACTGAACAATATGATCAGCAATTTCTCTATTCCAGTATTTTCTACAAGTTTTTTTCATTCCAAAAGGAAATCCATGTAAGGATATATCAAAAACATGTTTTTGGTTTTTTCTATAAAACCATGTGGCAAATCCACCTAATTTATTATGGGCTTCAAGAAGAAGGACACTATGGCCGTCACGACCTAATTTATTTGCAGCTGTCATCCCTGCAAGGCCTGATCCAATGATAATAATATCGTAAGATTTAGTAATTTTATCTTTTGCTTTAATGAGCATTTTTAACCCTTAATTTTAAAAAATCAGCAACATAATACCAAAGTTAAATTGTATACGGAAATAGAAAATATATTGCTGTGGGTCAGTAAATTCGAAGGGACTAAATAAGCTTCTCCTTACTTAGTCGTCATGGTCGTAATCGTCCAATCCTCTCCATCTTTAGGAGGATTTTTTAACCATTCTTCACAGCTCTCTCTTAGTCTTAAACAAGCTTTGTCATGATGGATGATCTCTAAGATATCTTCAAATAAATCTTTTGCTTTTTGAAATTCTCCAGCTATGAATAATTCATAGGCTTCTTTAAATTTATTTAAAGAAATCTCATCAACCCAGAATGGGTGATAAGAATATAGTATTTCATAAACACCAACGGGAAGATTTTTTCCTTTTACTTTTACTTTATCAATAAGTCGGTATTTAAATTTTTCTTTATCCATTCTCTCAAAAGTAAATTCTGAAACAAGAATTTGAGCTCCATAATGTTTACATAGGGACTCGAGTCTTGCCCCAAGATTCATATTATCTCCTAGGGCCGTGTAAGCAAAAATAGCATTGGATCCCATATTTCCAACCGAGCATTCTCCTGAGTTGAGTCCTAGTCCAATTTTAAATTCCGGTAAATTTTTTGATTTAAATTCTTCATTTATTTTAGGAAGGGCTTCAAGCATTTTTACTGCGGCATCAAGTGCTTGGTTAACATGATCTCCAATATCAATTGGTGCTCCCCAAAATGCGACAATGGCATCTCCAATATATTTATCAAGGGTTCCGTTAGTTTCAAAAACAATATCAGTCATCTCTCCCATATATCTATTGAGTGATGTTGCAAGCTCTGTTGCTGAAAGCTTTTCTGAGATTGATGTAAAGTCTCTAACATCTGAGAACATACAAGTGATATCTCTTTTTTCACCACCAACTTTGAGTTTATCAGGATTATCAAGCATATCGTTCACGATTGAAGGGGCAACGTATCTTGAGAATGCGCCTTTAATTTGTTTTTTCTCAGCATTTGCTTGGTTAAAATTTAAAAATGTAATCCATGAATAGGTTGAAGTGAAGGCAAAGAAAGTAAAAAATAACCTTATCTCATATCCCTCTGGTAAAAAATAATAATAATCAATTGCATAGCTTGTACAGAGTAGAACAGTGAGTACAAATATATCTAAAATTGCTTTATTAAAAAACATTGTCACAATTAAGATCACCATTCCAAGGGCCAGAATCCAAAGAGAATACTCGATAGATTTGTCTTGGGATTTATAGAAATTTTTATGAGAGAGCATATCAACCATATTCATATGGGCAAATACTCCTGGAAGTTTTGGATCAATAGATGTATTTCTTAAATCATGAGCACCAGTTGCTGTTGAGGCAATAAAAACAGTTTTACCCTTAAACATTTCATCTAGTTTATATTTTTTATTATCCTCTTCAAAGTCAACACCTTCGAGAAGACGCCAAAGGGGAATTGTCTGAAATTTTTCTTCTCCACCAACCCATCTTATTTTAGTCTCACCATTAGCATTTATATTGATTCTCTCTGATTCAAAATCGATATAGCTATTACCATCATCTTTTACAATAATATTTATATCATTGACATCTAAGGAGGACATAAAGGCCCTCATTCCAAGGGATGGGAGTAAGAGTGATCCTTCCATTTCTTTTGAATAAACATTGGCAAAGATTGTATAATGTCTAAAGACACCATCCGCATCTTCTTCCATGTTGAGATAACCTAGTTCTATTTCTTTTTCTATAAATTTATTTATAGGCCAATTAAAACTCTCAATTCTTTTCTTCGCCAAATCCTTCTGGTTCGGTGAGATTTGAGAAGGAATCATGGAAGTTAATAATTCAAATGGTGGATCATCTAAAAAGTCAGTCCCATTATTTTCATCTTGAACTGTATAGGCAAGAATAATACTTCTATTTTCTTGAGAATTAAATTTTTCAAAAGATTCAGCTAAGATATCATCTGAGGATACTTCGCCGCAAGCAAGAACGGGTTCAGGGAAAAGTACATCGAAGACAACTGTTCTTGCTCCCCAAGTATTTAAGTTATCAACTGCCTTTGCATAATTTTCTCTAGGGATAGGCCATGAATTAATTTTTTGAAGAGATTCATCATCAATTGCAACCAGGACAATATTATCATTTTCTCTATTATTTTTAAGGCTTGTCTGCAACCTATAATCATAAAATTTTTCTTCAAAACTAGAGATAAAATCATAGAGAGGTTTAAATCCATCATATGGTTTAGCTGTTTTTGATGCAAAACTAATTAAAATCACAAAAGAGGATATAATTAAGATTGAGATGACACCAATTGAGCGTAAAAATTTAGAAATTTTATTAAGCATTCTTCTACCCTTATAATCAATAAATGATTTAGATCATTTAATATTCAGAAAATTATGTTATAAAAAGATATCGGTATTAATAGTTAGATAATTTAATAAGTTGGTAAAATGATTGAAGAATATAAGAAGAAGTTTAGTGATCACGTCAAGAAATTACAAAATGATATAACTGAAAAAATGAATCAATATGACAAAGACTTGAATCTTACTGAAGATTGCTGGTCACGCACTGATTTCTTAGGAGCAGACGGTGGTGGAGGAATAACCAGAGCCTTTGAAGGGGAGATCTTTGAAAATGCAGGAGTAAATACCTCTGAGATTAAGGGTGCAATTGATCCTAAATTTGCTCAAACCCTAAATGGTTCTGGTAGCGAATTATGGGCCGCTGGTATCTCATTAATTATTCATCCACGAAATCCAAAAATCCCAACAGTTCACGCAAACTTTAGAATGATCGTTCAAGGTGATAAGTATTGGTTTGGTGGTGGTGCAGATTTAACACCATATTATCCGATAGAAGAAGATTTTCATTATTTTCACCAAATTTGGAAAAATGCATGTGCTCCTTTTGATTGTTATGATGAGATGAAAAAAACATGTGATGATTATTTTACCAATACTCATAGAGACAATGAGATGCGTGGTATTGGGGGAATCTTTTTTGATCATATGTCCTCAGATGATCTGGATGCAGATTTTAATAAAGCAGTCTCAATTTCCCATTCCTTTATAGATTCTTATTTTCCAATCGTTGAAAAACGACTTAATGAAAAATTTAATGATGATGATGTAGAGTTTCAACTTCATAGACATGGAAGATATGTAGAATTCAATTTAATCCACGATAGAGGGACACTTTTCGGATTGAAGACAAAGGGTAGAGTCGATTCTATTTTAATTTCATTACCAAAAAGATGCTTATTTACCTATCAGTACAAACCTAAAGCGGGATCTCCTCATGAAAAAATGCTGGAGTATTACAAACCGTTTGATTGGTGATTAGAAAAAATACTTAAAATACATTTGCCCACTCTCTCTTGTTTTAGAGAAGACAGCGTCTTTAACTGGTTGATCTATTCCATGAGCAATAATTTGGAAACCTGCTGATTTATTATTAACTTTAAATCCAAAGTCTACAGCGACATTTACACTTGTAGGCATAATATATCGATCTCCTTGGTCAGTTCCTGCAACATGTTGGTATTGGATCGCTTTTCCAATTCCAAATAATGAGCTGACATAAAAGTACTCGTAAGTATACATGCCTGTAATTCCAAAATCATACCCAAGTGCTTTTGTTTCAATCTCTGTTAAATGTTTAATAGAATCTAATTCATCATAATATTCTGGAGGAACAAGGGATCCATTTTGACCATAAAGCTTTGAGACATCAACATACAGAGAATGAAAAAATGACCAATTCTTTTCTTTTAATTTTCCAAAGTGAGAAAAAGATTTTTTGACGTCATAGTCATCTTTTGTAAAATACTTAAGGTTTAATCCATATGAGTAGCTCGATGCTCTATAATCTTTGTTAGCCGCTTCTAATTCATCATCTTTATCAATAATATAGAGTCCTTGATAATTTTGATAATAAAGTTCCCACAGAAATTTTTTGCGCTTATGCCCCATGAGTTGCAAATCAAAGACTGTTGTCTTATCAAGCTCGTCCTTAGGGGTTCCTGTTGATTTACTCTCAAAGCTCAAGGCAATATCTATATTTTTTGTTCCAAGAGAAAATGAGCTTATAGAGTTTAAATTAGCCTCGTAAGAGAGAAGCTTCTTTTTATTCTCATTTGATTCAGATTTATTTAAAACATAGTTTAAATCAGGAAACTCTGCTCCAATTTGATAAGATTCTATCCTATTTTTTTTATAAAATTCTGGATAGAGGTGAGCTCCAATAATAATTGAGAGTATCGCAATAACAATCAAGATTAGCTCTCTGGTGCTATATAAACTTCAATTTCTGGATCGAATTCATCTTGTAGGATGCCTCTAATTGCATCAAGAGTTCCTGTGGTTGAACTAGGGCATGTACCACAAGCACCTTGGTATTGAACAAGGAGAACTTTTTCATGATAACTAAGAACCTTTAAATCTCCACCATCACCTTGAAGTCCAGGTCTAATTCTTTTATCTAGGATCGTTTCTATCTCAAGTAAATCACCTGAAAGATTTTGTCTTCTCTCAACTTCAGGATCGTGCTCTTTAAAGTCAGGATTGTGATCATCTAGAAGGGATTCAATCTGAGTAATAATTGCAGGCTCAAGACTATCCCATGGCTCAAAAGTAAATTTTGATACAGTGATAACATTTTCAAAGAAGTGAATCTGATCAACTCCTCGAAGATCAAACAAGGCCGCCGCAAGAGGCACATCTTTAGCTTGATGAGGATTTTTAAATGAAGACTTACCAGATGTTCTGACTTCTTTATCTAAAATAAATTTTAAGGCATTAGGGTTTGGTGTCGGTTGTGTAAATACATTATTCATGTGTCATCCAAATAGCTCTATGATTTTTAAAAGAGCGTTATAAAGTTTATCTATATCTTGTTTTGTATTATATATACTAAAAGATGCTCTCGCCGTAGCACTTACACCCATTTTTTTCATTAAGGGCTGTGTACAGTGATGGCCTGTTCTAATGGCAATATGATATTTATTTAATAAAGTTGCAAGATCATGGGCATGAATATCTTTTATCACAAAAGAGATTACAGCTGATTTATTCTCCGCTGTTCCAATGATAGTTAATTCTGGAATTGAAGATAGCTTCTCAGTTCCATACATTAGAAGTTCATGTTCATACTTTGATATATTATCAAGCCCAAGTTTATTTATATATTCAAGAGCAGGTGCAAAACCAATGACTCCTGCGATATTAGGTGTTCCAGCTTCAAGCTTATGAGGTAGAGTATTATAAGTAGTTTTCTCAAAGGTTACGAGATCAATCATATCTCCACCACCAAATAGAGGAGGCATTGCATTTAAAAGATCAAGCTTTCCATAAAGAACACCAACTCCAGTAGGCCCAAACATTTTATGAGCAGAGCAAGCTAGAAAGTCACAATCAAGAGCTTTAACATCAATCTTAACATGAGACATGGCCTGGGCTGCATCAAGAAGAACAAGTGCATTTTTATTATGTGCCTTCTCAATAATTTCTTTAACAGGATTAATTGATCCCAAAGCATTTGAGATATAAACAATAGAGATGAGCTTTGTTTTTTCTGTAAGAATTTTATCAAACTCTTCTAACTCAATTTCACCTTTTGTATTCACTGGTATAACTTTTAAAACAGCACCCGTTTTTTCACATAACATTTGCCATGGAACGATGTTTGAATGGTGCTCCATCTCTGAGATGATTATTTCATCACCAGAGACTAGGTTTGCCTCACCCCAAGTCTTTGCCACAAGATTAATTGAATGAGTTGTTCCTGAAGTGAAAATTATCTCTTCTCTATGTTCGGCATTAATAAATGCTTGAAATAGATCTCGGGTCTTTTCATATTTACTCGTAGAGACTTCACTAAGAGTATGAATCCCTCTATGAATATTCGCACATTCTTTTAAATAATATTGATTAACGAGATCTACAACTGAATTTAGCTTTAAATTCGTCGCAGCGCTATCAAGATAAGTAATATTATGACCTTCAAAAGGTGTAACAATTTGAGGGAAATCTTTAGGAATATCATTATGTAAATAAGTCATTATTTTTTCACTATGTCTTTATCAACGAGTTTTTTTATAATCTCGTTTCTGATTAATAAATTTTCTTGTTTTAAAACAACATCATAGGCAAATGCACGTGCAAGGATTGATCTTGCCTTAGCTTTTGTTATTCCTCTTGATTCAAAATAAAATAATTCATCTTCACTCATTTGACCTGTGGTTGAGCCGTGAGCACACTTTACATCATCTGCATAAATCTCAAGCTGAGGTCTTGAGTTCACTTGAGCTTTTTTAGATAAAAGTAAATTCTTATTTAATTGTTTAG
>Ga0209712_10003668_pt1 | contig 12405 bp, 10 predicted proteins | sample ArcOceMetagenome_FD_187443 | JGI IMG/M metagenome (GOLD analysis project Ga0209712, IMG submission 187443) | Marine eukaryotic phytoplankton communities from Arctic Ocean - Arctic Ocean - Greenland ARC118M Metagenome (SPAdes) (version 2) | ecosystem: Environmental > Aquatic > Marine > Oceanic...
TTTCGCGTAATCTATTATCAATACCACCAAACCATTCAAGTGCATGTTCCAGGTGTCCGCCATGTCCACAACCGGGACACCAAACGAAAACTCCCTTTACAGGTTCTTTCGGTAGAGCAATTTCAAATTCGGGATTAGGAAGGGACAAAGGATTGAAGCAAAGTAAATTGAGAATAGGAAATAATTCTACATGTATGTACTTACGTTGGCATAAGAAACAATGTCCGATTTTCTGTCTGCAACTTTTGCATATCCTATTTCCACCCTGAAGAGGTTTGAAGCATGAAGGACATGACTCATGAAAGCTGAATAAAGGAAATTGGAGAAGGATGAGAGGATAAGAAAATTGAAAGGATGGAAGAATAGCAGTGAGGTGATTGGGACTCATTTTCTCATGTACTTACCTCGTTGATTGCTGATTCAACTTTGAAATTTCAGGGTCGCGGCATAGACGAATCAAGTTTGTCGCATGAGAAAACAAACACATCTGTTGCAGAAGCTCAATGTAGGATAAATACCACTGTCTGACCAATATCAGGTCCAACCCTGGGACCGCTAATGATTGCGACGTCTTCGTGTTGGCAGAATTATTTTGCGGAGGAATCACTTCCATAACTTCACAGATGACCACACACGTTTGAACATCACCCGCATCAGCCCTTTCCAATAAAAGCGATTTCAGAGTGGGAAGGAGAGCAAAAGAAAGTGCATTCCTAGGGAATACTGTCTTTGGAATTAAATTCGATAAATCCTCTGAACCGCTACACACACTACCTTCTAGTAAAGATGCCAACATGGACCACATTCGAGCAAGAGCCGCACAATTCAAATTCTTTGCTACTTTCGAGTTGTGCCGGCATACAGATGCTTTTGTCCTTGTCGTGGTATCTCTTCGGAGTTTGTACGAGTCAGCGAATCGTGATATGTGAACTACTTCTGATGCAATCCCTACTTTCTCTGTTTGTGGATTTCTCTTCAGTTCCTTCAGGTCACCACTATCAGTTGTGGAGAATGTCAAATCAAGATTTGTTCTTTGCTCTTTAAGGCCGCCAAGGTTTGGATCCCATTCAAACTTGCTTTCTTCTTCCTCGTCGCTCTCGGTGCATGTTTCCTTAAAGATACCTGGGGCTTGAGCTGTCATGGCATCACGTCGAAGACCACAAAGAGTATATTCATTTTTCTTCCCCGAGGGAACATTTTGATGAGCAGCAATCAGTTGAAGCGAACCAAATCCTTTTTGAAATGGTGATAACTCTGTAATCGCAAATGCCGAGGGTGGAACCTCAGAAATCGGCCGATCTCCCCTGCAGAAACTTTGAACTAAACACTTTCCGTCCTTCCCAACTGTCAATACATGCTGCCAAGTTCCCGAGAGGCCTGGCAATATGTCGTCGTGATCGAATGATGATGTCGTTTGAGGATAGCTGTTTCTTCCCTTTAACAGATTTAAGGATGGTGATCGATTCATGGTTTGGTGTTCAATTTCGGGAGTATCTAACCATATGAAATCAGCCACAGATGTTTCCATGTGGCCATCCAAAATACTGAATGGGGTAAAAGGTTGAAGAGTTGACCAAAGATAGACCTTTCCAGACCCTCCGCTCGCTCCAGAAACGGTCGTGGTCACCGCAAGCATATCTTCGTGATGATCTCCCGGTGTAGATGACGCATATAAGTAGCGTGACCTTTCAGCAGGATTGATCGGTCTCTTTGGAGGACGCCATTGCAATTTCTCTACTCGTGCGGATATTGAGAGTTCATGGATATGCTTCGAAGTGCTTTTTATATGCTTTGAAATACCTCTCGTTCGTGTTGATGCAGATTGTACTGCAGTTTTCACGCCGTTGTCGCCGAAAGAAGACATAGACCCAGAGACTGTGAATCCATGAGCCGAATTACTAAGCGAAGATGAATCTCCTGTAATGAATCCCATACCATGGTAAGAATGATCAAGCCCCTGTCCACTATTGGATTTTAAGGAGGTTAAATCGTTCAAGGTTGTCGTGCTTTCATGATGAGAGTACTGCGATCGTTCATTAAATTGACTTTTGTCAATATGATAAATAGAAAGATCAGCCTCTAGATCAAACACTTTCACCTTCTTGTCCACTCCACCAGTAGCAATTATGTAAGGCTTTGTGGGATGCCAATCAAGAGTTGTAGCTTCCCTGGCGTGTGCAGCAATTCGCACCGTTGGCCTATGATGTACAATTGTGTGATACACAACAAGGAAACCAGTATTTGAGACCATCGCAAATAAGTCGTCGTTGAAAGGATTCCATTTGACATCCCGAATTTCTCCACAGTTGGGCTTGAATACACTTTTGACTTTCCATGAGAATGACTGAGCAGCTGCATTATCAAATTGGGTAGTTGAAAGAGCACCAAGCCAATTCCATTTACTGCTACCGGTCTGGTTGTCTATATCAGGGTCAATATTTGCAGTTCTTTCCCATAGCTTTGCTGTTCCGTCAAGCGATGCTGTCAAAAGCAGCCCTGGTAATCGAGGATGGAAAGCTACTTTTACCGCCTTTGAGTGTTGTACCAAAACAGCTTCGGGATATCCAATTCCAATCTGATTATTTCCATAATATTGCTTGAAAATTTCATTATTGTTCCGACTTGTATCCGATAGCCCCCGGAGCAAATCGCATGCACGCCAAACTAAAACTACACCATTGGACCCTGCAGCTGCGATGAGAGAGTCATCTGCCATCCTTAGATCTCCAGGCATTGAGAAGATCGCTTCAAAGGGATCATTTTTAGAAAAAGTAAAGTCTGGCACATTATCTCCTTTCATTGTATCTCTAGCGTTTGCTTTAGGTGAATTTGACGGGTCTGCTGTTTTCAAAGGATTGTTATCATTGTCGAGGGTTTGACATATGCTCCAAGAAACATCAGATATATTGACGGAAATTGACGACGGGGTATTTTGTGATGGTGTATTTGAGAAAAGATCCCTGAATTTTTCAGAGGATTTGGGTGTCGGTCGGTTGGCTTGGAAGTACTGCGCAATGCGAATTGATCGAACTTCCTTTAAACCACTCGGCGAGACAGACACTATCCGGACAGTATCCTGTCCCCCCATAATTACTAGTCGACTGTCAGGGCTTGACGAGATGCAGGAATACGGAATCTCCACATTCTGGCGAGCTAGTTGCGCTACAACCATTGACTTCTTGTCGTCTTTGTCACTCATATTTTAGTTAAGAGTAAGCCTTGATTGTAATGGGGTCCATTGATTAATGAGTTTATTAATTATTCGTATCTTCGATCTTCGTTCAGGTTTCTTTTCTTTGTGTTGTCGGTTGTCGATGTTCTATGTCATGTCTCTGAGTGAATTGATCTGTGCCTATCCGTGATGGTATGATGAATCGAGCATTCAAATAATTAAAAAATTGAAATTGTTCATGCCTGGGTGGTGAATGCATTTTCATCACTGTATCATTTCAGTATTTGTATGCAATTGTATGTGACTTTCCAATCAGTTCTAATAATCACATTACTTTGAACTTTGCGATTTGCGATCCAACAAAAATAATCGCCCCCGAAGGGTGGCCCGAATTAGCATGGCTCGATTATAGTGTTATCAATTTCAGCTTATCGACTCTCCGATCCATCTACTGATCTTTTTAAAGACGCAGAAAAGACGCAACGTGATAAACATCTTTTAATGATTCTGAATTTAGTAATAAAACATAAACATCACATGGTACGCGTACTGTGTACGTGTACTGTTGTTTTCATATTGCCTAGCTAGTCTTTGATTCCATCCAAAATTTCTGAATCTAGTCCCTTCTCTTTTAGCGGACCGAAAATCTTGTCAAATGTTACTCCAGCGCTAGCAAGCTCAGGTACTTTGGCATCAGCGCCTTCGCCATAGAAATCTTCTCCCTCGGTGCTTTTTGTATAGGTGATGACACATTTCATTCCCTAATTATATAGTTTCAAAAGTTGGTAAATGTTAGAACGGTTGATAAATGAGTACACGTACTTTGCTTGGATAAATTCAACACTTACGGCACCTTTGGCAGCTCTGAGCCCAACCATGCTATCCTCTATGACAACACATTTACTGGGATCAATCTGCAGCCTTTCGGATGCAGTAACATAGATCATAGGATCTGGCTTTAATTTCGACACATCATCACCCAGTATGCAAACATCCAACTTATTCCGACGCTCTGCACCTAGTGTCACATCGAGAACCTTTGTCTGTATTTGAATTGCATTCACACACCAAAACACGTCAGATACAAACAGTCCACGTAGTGGAAATGACTTATGATAAACTAGCTGAATCGATACTCACCACAGCTGCTTTTGTGGACGCACTACAGACGCCAACAGCGGTTCTTGGATCAGCTAGAGCTTCATCCATAAGCTCGATAACTCCGGGCCTGGGAGTTGCCTTTTCAGCGATTAGATCTTTGTACAACTCTGTTTTGTGCGCTTGTAAGTTGTCAACCAAAGCTTGCTGTTCATCTTCAGTCTCGGGTGCTGGTTTGACATCCCCATCAATGAATGTTGGAAATGCACCAGTAGTACTTCTAAAATGAAAGAACATCTTATTTTTCCCACCGCCAACAGTATTTTGGAGTACATCATAGTATTCTACAGACCACTCAACCGGATTCCCATCGATCTCGAGGCCTGCTGCCTTGAACGCAGCATTATATGCCAGTCTATGCAATTCCTCTGTTTCAATGATCACTCCATCGCAATCAAAAATCAAAGCAAAGTCAAAATTTCCAGGTTCAGCATTTAAATATGAGTTTGTAGAGGCGGCTGAGCGGCCACGAGCCCCATTGAACAATGTTAATGATGGGGCGAATGCATTTGCAACTGCCGCATGAATGGCGAGCATTTTCAAACAGTGGAACTTCATGTTTTAGCTGGTGATAGTGAAACTCGAAAGGAAACTTCTATGCCAGGAACCGTGTATGTTCTTCTCAGTATGAAATATGTTAAATGCGGTCATGTTGGCACATGCACTTCATGATGTAGACCTTGTTGGTAGATACTTTGGTGATCAAAAATCCAAGTACATAATACTCTCGTACGTGTCAGGTGTCAGCGCCATCGTCGGAGTTCGACGTTGATCTCGCGACTTAACTTACTTACTACAACAATCCTTGTAATGTAGGTATTTCGTCACAACAAACCTAACCTGTGTGGAAAACAAAACGTAACGCAAAAGATTTTGTTCAACTCCAAAAGTGACCGACACCGCAATGACAACACTAATATACCATCGATCGATATTGCTTGATCATCCTATCATTACAAATATTGATCATCTAAGCAAAGATGCCTACAAGCTCCGCAATAACGTCCTCGGACCAGTTCGCCATATCAAATGTGTTTCCTAAATTATGGTTTTCTTCGGTTCCAGAGCCCATCAGGTTTGTGACAGCAGCCAACCTTGGAAACATTGCTTTCTTCAAAATTGATCAAGCCCTGTACAATTTAGTCATTTTACCCCTTTCCAAAGATATGCCCAAGTTTTTCCAGAGGAACAGAGAGACGGTGTCTTTCTTCTTTGCGTATCTCATCCAAGTTGGTCTTCAACATTTTCTGAATGCTGCACTTGTTTATGGAATAGATACTATTGCGACCACAGAGAAGTATTTACAGACTCTCGCCGTGACGTATTCGAGTTACTCTTTCTCGCTGATTGGGTCGACGATTGGAAATGCTATATTGATCAAACAGGGGGTACCGAAGAACGTCGCGTTTTGGGGCACAATCCTTGGTTTTGGGGTGATAAATTTCTTCTTGTTGAAATATTTGATGACGAAAAGTAATGCAAATGTCGAAGTTGGAAAGAATACTGGACACGTGAACACGAATAAAAAATCCATCCCACCCGTTCAAAAGCGTGCGGTTACGAAAGTTAGAGGAGGACAGCAAACATGTTATCACGGTGGCATGTTTGGAATTGGAAAAGATTTGTTTTCGGGAATTGATCCATTACTTGATTTCGTCCGGACAACAGGAAGTAGCGTTGATCATATAGAATAGAAGATTCATAAATAATTGCTACAGTCATTGCGAATTATAATACACGTACACTACACACTAGTACTTATTTGCTGAAAATGGTGTGAAGTCTTCAAATATTTACTGATGAGCGCTTCGCTTAGGCCTAAGAAATATCGACGATGGAACACAACATTCATTAAGGGGGTTATCATAGCTGGTGCAGTTTATTGGAATTCCACAAAAGATTTAATCAAAAGAGGTGGTACGCATATCACACCATGCTGTACCAATACCGCATTATGTATTTAAAATCACAATTTTCTCGTCCACCATATTCTGAAATAGTTAGCGTCATCATAGAAGAGGACCAGGTACTGCAGCTTTGATGAACATGTCGTAGAGGTCTCATTCCCAAATCCAATACCTAATTCAAACAACATGACTGAGAGAGCTTCAAGTGAAAGTGTTTGGAAGAAAATATTCATATGAAGAATAATAATGTGATCAAGTGTTTTGCGCGAACTACCCTCGTACAGTCTGAATTTACCGGTACTCGCGTCACTCCCGAATGAATCCGGGCAGGAAAAACAGCTGGAAATCTCTGCCAATCATACTTGAGCAAACTATGACTTACTTACACGCGCGCATGCTCGCAACCGCGTGAAACACCAGAAGACCAAAAGAGAAGAAAAACAAAGTCCATTCTCTGTCATGAATGAGACCTGACAATATCAAGAACACTGAACATTGTGACACAACTCAGCTCACTTCAACTGATAAACCATTCGTTAATAACTCACAATTGCCAACTGTCATTTCTTTGGTTTAGCCAAGGTTCAGCAGTAAATCTACACCACACCATTTAAAATCGCTACACTTTCAGGGAAGAATGAAGCAGCTACCACTCTCTGCCTTAATCATCACTTCAGCTATAGTCGCATCAGACGCTTTCATTTCGCTTCCAAGAACCCCTCTGCACTTGCATTCCACAAACCTGCAAGCTATAGCAGGCCCTATACCTGCGTCAGCGCCACTAATACCTGGCTTTACGTCAACATCCAATCCAACAGAACTGAAATCATTTTTAAGTTCTCACCGAAAGAGTCATCTTTCGCCCCAGCTGAGTGATAGGAATAGCCGATATGGCGGCCGCGCTTCCCCTGGCGAGATTATCTCACGTTCAAGTGGACAGGAGTTGGATCGAGATGCCGATATTCGCGCGATTTTAGGATTTGATTTAGGATTGAATATGGTTTCTAGGTCAGTCGAATCCATGGATAGCGATTGGGCTGCCGAGCTCGATCGAGAGAGAATGATGGCTGGGGGTGCTGAAAGTGCCATAGTAGACGTGAATCAATCGAGCAAAAGCCCTATTACAAAACAGATCGCCTCTAATTTACAGTCGCAATATAGTCCGATTGATTTCTTCGAAAAGCGGAGAAGGGAGAGGGAAAACGATGACGGACGCGTAGGATCAAAGTCAAAGAAAAATACTATGGATGATGAACCAAAGACTAGTTCGGTACCTGGCTGGTTCCCATATACTCCAACAAGAAGTCAAGTTGAGAGCTTAAAGGTGATCGAACTTCGTGATGCTTGCTTAGAAAGAGGACTGCAAAAGGTGAGGATCTACGTCGTTGCACGATTGATTATTTGTTATTGCATTCAATCTATTGAAATCTGCTCACCGTCCGAAATAATGGAACAAACTTACTAAATGTATAGGGTGGGAATAAGATGGAATTGCAAAACAAGTTGATCGAATGGACGAATAGTCAACACCGTCGACGTGTGTTAGAAAGGAATGCGATGCGTACACAGGCTGCCGGAGAAAGTCTTATTCATAATGCCATCAATGACGCATTATTCAACTCCGTTCCTGTTAAGACTTCAAAAGATACAAAGGGATATACAAATAAAGAGAGCAGCAGAGGTGGTGATGTGGACTTCAACTGCGTCGAACCATTGATTAATCGCAGAAAGGCGCTGCTTCGCTCGAAACGATTCTCCTTCAGTAAATCGAAAGGAACATTAGGATTTGGTACTGATGTAGGCACGGATATAGATGACGAGGATGAAACAATTGGCAGTGACGACTTGAAGCCGACAAAGGACTACCTCACAGATTTGAGAAAGACCTTTGATAAGAATGTGGAAAAAGCGCCTAATAATTATCAGGTGAAGCAACTTTATCAGGAGGCCAAGCATGCAGATCAGGCTGGAGATTTCAAGAGTGCCAAAGTATACCTTCAAAAGCTTAGGGAAGTAACTCCCAGGGATACACGGGTCATTCGCAGACTTGCGCGTCTTGAAATGCAGGAAGGAAAAGTTCACATTGCTAGAGAAATCTTGCAATCTGGTCTTCGCTCGATGCCAAACAATGGTGATATTCTGCAGGGTTTAGGAAAATTGGAGCTCGCGTGTGGAAATGTAAACAGTGCACGGCGGCATTTCAAGGACGCCATGGCTGCTTCCCCCACCTTTCCAAATCCGTATCATGCATTAGCTACATTGGAGCATTCGCTAGGTAACATTCGTGTTTCTACAACAATTCTGAGATCAGGTCTGAAGCACTGCCCGTCCAACCACCGTCTTCATCATGCTTTGGGAGATTTATATCGTGAAGCTAAAATGTTGGATATGGCAGAGAAAACATACCATAAAGGATTGAAATGCATCGATGCAGAAACTGAGGAAACTGGCAGAAATTTTGAATGGAGCAAGAGTTTCTTGTACACTGCTTTGAGCTATGTTGCTTATGAAAGGGACGAGATTGATGAAAGTAGAGAGTGGTTACGCAAGAGTACGAGCGGAAACAATCGCATGCATTCTCAAGGATGGTATGTTCATTCATTAAAAGACTTACTGTGTGTTTATTTTACTTTTTCCTCTCCTCAACCTCTGTTTCTGTTTCAACCCTAGGCTTGGACTCGCACAACTGGAGGAAAGTGAACGGGAGTTGGAAAACACCAGAGAAGTTTATAGTGAGGCCTTGCAAAATTACGAGCACAGCAGGAGAATATCGAAGTTCAGATCTTCGTCACGGGTTGGGCATAAGAGATTTATCAAGCCGGCAAAACCTGGAGATAAATGGATAAATGTTTACAACTCTTGGGCAAAACTAGAAAAACAGTACGGCGATTACGACAGCGCCAACAATGTTTACAGTCGAGCTGCAACTGCTTTCCCCAATGAATGGAAAGTCTTCCTGAATTGGGCGCAATTTCAGGTAAGCAATGGACGCCTAGACCGTGCTAGAGCCTTGTTTGAATTAGCCTGTGACAGCGCCGGCAGCCGAAATGCAGATCCTTATAGATGTTATGCTGAATTCGAAATGTCCTCTGGAAATTACAAACGTGCAAGATCTATTCTTTTTCTCGGTGCACAATCGCTATCCGAGTCCTCGGATGGCACACGCCATAACGATGAGTTTGCCCTGCTCTATCACTGCTGGGCAGTTTGCGAATGGCACCTGGGTAATCTTGACAGGGCAGAAATTCTCTTTGATAACAGTCTCAGACTGATTGAATCAGGCAGCAAAGGCTCTGCTAATCGTTCTCTTGTGCTATATTCAATTGCACGCTTCTTGTTCTATGCTAGAAATGACAGCATTGTCGCTCAGCACTGCATTTGCCTCTCTATCTCAGAGAACCTGTCACCCTCTGGCGATGCAGGAATTTGGCTGCTTTGGGCAAAGATAGCCGAATCCATGTCTAATACCAAATTGAAAAAATCTTGTTTAGCCCAAGCTGAAAAACTGGATTTCATTGCCAACGATAAAACATCATTAGTTTTGGCTGACCTCGGTATTGATCAAATGTTGCGGAAATCTCCATGGCAGTATAAAATACAAAAACCATCCTCTAGGGAAAAGGACTCTTGGTACCGGGGCATTTCCTTTCCTCGTTTGGATGCCTCCCCACTGCTTCAAGAGCCTTGAAGGGACAGCGAAACATAACCGTAACCTTTCAAATTGTAAAACATAATAATACATTATTCGAAGTTATAAACGTATTTTGGCATCAGCTGTCAATTGCAACACAACTTTTTCACAAACTAAGAGCTTCAGTAATCTACACATGGAATTTCATCGCACAGCATACTGTAGATAGAATAGAATCTTTATCAAAATTATGAAATGAAATTAGACTCTGATACGAGGCAGAATCTTATTCTGATCTTTCAGTGATAGCTTATTCTTCTGAAGCCGACTTATCCGTTGTCCATTAGCACTTTTGATAGGAGGGAGAGTTGTATTCCCTGTGGATCCAGTTCCCGCGCTATCGTACAACTGATCCTTCCGCCGTATTCTTGACCGTAATGGATTTTGGTTCAACTTCGATTCAGATTGTTTCTTCGTCAACTTTGATTGAGTAGGTTTAGCAGCCCTGCCATATCCCGACGATTGGACATTTGAAAATTTGGGCTTTCTCCTTACTGTTAGTTTCAAATCCTTGGCATTTTTAGTTTCTTTCTTCGTCTTTTGTAGCCTAGCAGTTTTATCACCCGCCACCCGCCTTCTTCGAGCAGTGCCGCTAATATCCTTGATGTTGGATTCTTTTTCGCTTGATTTCTTGGTCTTGATAACAACAACCTTGCCATTATTGGTTCGAATGTTTGATTTGCCATTCTTTTAATTAATATGGGTATGAAGATGTTAGACGGCCTTTCAACTTTTTAGAGATGGCATAGAAAATTGGCAATATAAGCCTTACCGTGAGTTTGTTGGAATATTTTGAATTCCGAAAATTGGTCGAAGACTTCGATTTGCTGCTATCTGCACTTTTCTTTTTTTCCAGCTTCGAGATGGCTGCTTTCTTCATAAATGGTTGTCTCTTATTAGCAACAGGGGCGGTGGCAGATGGCTTGTCTGATTCCACCCGGGTATGTCTCCGCATAGATAATTTTTTCTTTTTACTGCGCTTGCTGTTGTCAATTTTTCGGAGCGTCGAGAAATACTCATGATTGACAGCATCCGTCGCTGTCATTCTCTCGGTGTGATCATAAATGATTGTTTGAGTGAGGAGATCTACGCAAGTCGGCGTCACGTGAGGAATAAAATGTTTTATCCCTATTCCTTTCATATTGGCGAACTTGTAATTAATTTTGGAAGATCCCTTTTTCTCAAGTCTAGCTAGCACTTCGGGTTCCGGAGTGCCGACAACTTTGTGTATTCGATTGACTTGGTCTATTTCATCTGAACCAGGGAATAATGGGAATAGGGCGATAATTTCAAAAAGAACACATCCGGCACCCCAAATATCCATTTCTACACCATAATGGCCGTCTGTTAATAAACATTCTGGAGATCTGTACCATCTAGTTGCAATGTATTCAGTCATCGGTAGATTCGAATTGATACTTCGACACGATCCAAGATCTGCCAGCTTCAGCGTCTTGCCTGTCGGATCCACAAGGATATTCTCCGGTTTGATATCTCGATGGAAGATTCCATTAGCATGCATGTGCTCAAGGGCAATAAACATTTGATAACCAAGTGACAGCACGACTTCCTGATCCAGATGATCTCGTCTACCGCTAATCAAGTCGTACAGATTGGCATCCATCAACTCGAAAACCATCGCCAGACGACCACTTGGTTGATCGAATAGGACTTCTTCGAGATGAATAATATTCGGATGAGGGGATAATCTCTTTAGGGCTTGAATCTCTCTTAGGCCATTGACCTGAAAAGACAAGCAACGTTCAGCACAGAAGAAACTAAACAATAAAAACCAATCCATTGATAAAATAATCAAAATCTTACCTGCTGAAGACTATCAAATGTACTTTTCATGCACTTGATAGCGTATTCTTTTCCCTTCTCGACATTTTCTGCCTTGACGACCTCACTGAAGGTCCCTTCTCCCTTCTTACAGATAAGCTTGTACTTTTTCATTTTCGAAATTTCTATTTGAATTACTAACGAATAAGACTCTCCTAAGACTCCACAATTGTTTGATGTTTACACGGAGTGGCAATTCATACACAAAGGGGACAGTGTGTGCCGACCCGACGTGGAATGTTATGTTGGTGCAGGGGTGGTTGCGACTCTTAGGTTTCTTTAGTTGGAGGGCGTTCTTGCTTCTTTGGAAAATTCCGCCCGTTGAATCCAATTCCCAGGCAAACAGTGATTTTCAAACTTTGTTTCAAACAGCATCATGGCCATGCCACAGAAAAACTCGAATGCCGAGGTGTCAAACCCTGAACAAATATATTATTCTTGATTTTAGCTAATTATGGTTCTCACATATAAATCTTGAAACAATTGTGTCAACGGTAATCCAATATGATGATATGAACGATACTGAATGAATAAAATGGTGTCAATTTTTCAAATTTGCTTGTGTACTACTTGGTACTACCGTACATTAGTAAACAGTAGTATTACACAGTAGCATTTCATGAATACGTAATCTT
>Ga0209712_10003671_pt1 | contig 12400 bp, 8 predicted proteins | sample ArcOceMetagenome_FD_187443 | JGI IMG/M metagenome (GOLD analysis project Ga0209712, IMG submission 187443) | Marine eukaryotic phytoplankton communities from Arctic Ocean - Arctic Ocean - Greenland ARC118M Metagenome (SPAdes) (version 2) | ecosystem: Environmental > Aquatic > Marine > Oceanic...
CATTACAAAGTGAAAGTCTTTAGCTCAAGTAAATTCAAAGGTAATTCTGCTCCTTCTGAGTAAAAGGACCTAGTTGGTTAGGACGAAGGTTGCGAGCAATTTGTGAATCCGATCAGACTTTTGTCTTCACAAAAGGGAAATTGCGAATCAATCTTTTCATTTATTCTGCCTTTCATATTTTCAGAAGAGCGAGACGACGAGTTTCAATGAAAACGTACCAACCAGACAACGAAAAGAGAATGATCTATTTAATTCTGTCATTCTCCTAGGGCAGAGAGGGGCTTTTCCGATGTTTTCTTGATGAAGAGTAATGCAAAACTTGTCACAAGGAGTGGCACTAGTATAATTGAAAATAAGGAGATAGGAAACAGAGTCAGCATTGAACTCGATCTCAAAGTCGTCTTGATACGATTTGCCATTGTCGGTACGCAACCGGATCGTAGCTCTGTAGTGACCTGACGGCACTGACAAACTAAGCTGATCCGCGTTTTTCCCAGTCTCATTGTAGCTTTTTCGGAAGATGATTTGCTCAAAAGACTTTCCCAACCTAACTTCAACATGATACTCTTTCCCTTTCCTGGTATTCTCGTCAATAATCTGAAACGAGAAAGGGACGATACAAGTACCAATATGATTTTTTAACTTTCGGAAGTTTTCATCGACGAGAATCCCAATACGAGAATCTGGCTCTGTAATAACCATGTCACTTGGATTTTCCAAGGTGAACACCTCTCCTGACACTAATGTTCCAACAATGCTTAAAGAACTACCACCGTCAAGACGAGCTAATTGTATAGAAGAAATCTCATGAGTGTATATGCTAAATTGTGCGCAGCCCGTCGATGTGTCAATAAAGTATAAACGCGATCGCAAAGCTTGCAGAATCAAGTTGGAGGATATTGATGAGAGCAATAGTGGATTCGAAATACTTTGCAGCTTCTTATGGTCTTCTGGGTCAACAAGTTCTATCGGAAATCCAGGAAGATTAGACCCATTTTCGGCATCAATTGCAAATATTTTCGCTGCATTTTCTGTGATAACGGTGACAAATAATACCCCCATGGTGCCGTCGGCTTTGATCCCGCCATAAACCAAATCACTGGACGTCCTTAGTTTTTCTTTGTCGCCAAGCAGGGAACGATACCACAGTGTTTTACCTCCATGGTCAAGACACACAATATTACCTTCAACGTCCATTGCTATAACTTCCAAGTTTGCATCCCCAAGCACATTTTCAGCAATGGCAGGGTGCTCAATTGCAGCACGCATTTGAGCCGTGAAACTCTGCCCTCCAAACGGTACGTTAATAGAATGGATGAATCCCATCGATGTTGTGACTAACGCTTCCATATTTCCATCTCGATCCAAGTCCGCAATTGTAGGACTTGACAAAGCAAGAGCGCCCATATTGTTATAATTATTTTCATGAAAACGCAGATCATCAGCACTGCTGCTTCCGTTCAACATCATTTCTGATTTGGGTGGAAGAGGAGCAGTACTGTCCGTACTCAAATCCAAATGAACTTGTTTACCTTCTGAAGGATTTCGAAGATTCATAATAATAAGAGCGCTTGCCACATACTGCCCTCTCTTTGCTTCGCTAATATCTCCACCTAAATAATTGACATCGCGTTCTTGGGTTCCGAAGTCAGAGTACTTGTATTCGTCTTCGTCGAAATAGTACGAAACTGCGATTGCGATATATTCATCGAATGACGTGTTTTCATAGGAGGCACTTGGATTTGAATTTACCTCGAAATATGTAGGAGATGAAGTAACATGGGGTGGGATGTGAATATATTGATCTTCGCTGTAGAATCGATACCGAGCCATCCTATCCTCCGGAACTTCCCCAAATTCCATGAAGGCATCATCGTCATAAAGGTAGTACTTTGAAAAATCCTCTTCTGGAACTGCAGCTTTGTCTATGGAATTCTCTAATTTTCTGTCGTCGGCTCCTTTTTGCGAATAATATCTTTCGGTGTGACTTCGAATGAATTCGTCTGGAGATTCAATGCCCGGCTCTGTTATCTCCTCCAGGCGTCTTCCGTGCACGCTGCCTCGGTGTTTTATCTCACCTTGATCGTCAACATTCTCACGGATCTCATCTGAAACTCTGTCAGTTCCACCAGCACTCTGTTCAACCTCTGAATGTCTACGAGCTAACATCTCTGCTACCTTGTGACTCTGATGAAGGGGATCTGCACTTGATCCCCGAAACTCTTTTTCTCCATCTTCAGCGAAATCATGTCCAGTACCCGTATTCAAATTCCCGACAAAATAAGAATGAATCGGATTTGCATCAATTGCATCTATTTCAAGTTCAAATTTTTGCCTGTCTGGGTTGGACTCATTTAATCCCAAAGTCAGCATCATGGATACCCAGTCTTTTCTCACAGCAAGGTGGGGTATTTGTATTTCTTTCATGAATCTATTAGAATGCCGTCCTTCGCGTTCATGTTCATCAGTGTGAGCGCTGATATCTGGGTAGATACCAACAATGGTAATGCGGCCATCATAGTCTATAATGACTGCGTCCTCTTTCCCATCGCCATTACAGTCCATTATCAGAGGCGATGTGTTGACAAAGGTTGACCCCTGGAAGAGCATGGGAAATGCATTGTCCTCGTGGTAATACGTGTTATGATATCCATCATGGCTGTGTCCCCTGTCAAGATGAATGAAATCTAGAATCTCCTCGTGACGCAGTACAAGCAAGGAGCTAGCCTGTCCTCTGGTGCCGTGTAATAATGTTGGAGGAGAAGTTACTGCCATATCTGATTGCTGGTAGGTTGGTCTGTTGTAGCGAACTTGAAAGTTCACTGGAGCAGGACATTTGCCACCATCGAACGTGTTCCCGGGATCTGCATCCCCTATATTAATTCTATGGATGTCGTGTGTATCTCTAATTGGACTTTGCTCAGTTAATGATGCTGATACTCGTAGTACTTTGACGTCTTGGTCAAACGGTGATGTGAGGTATGCGATATAGGGCTTTGTTAACGGCTCGCAATTCGCTGAGACCACCAAGAGTGCAGTAAAGATTGCTGCTCTTCTCATAATATTTTTGCTTTTATCGTTTTCCAACAATACTCTCTAGTAACAGTTAGTGTAGTGCAACGTGCAACGTGCAACGTGCAACTCAGAAAATGTGAAGGCAAATGTTACCTACGAACTACAGCAGCAGGTGTATCATAGCCAGGTGCAGGTTGTTGTCAAGCGTTGCAAGGAAGGAGGTTGCAGAAGAAGAGGAGGAGGGTTGATAGGTTAAGAGCTCTACGGAGACCCTCCCTATGCGTGCCCTCTTCAATACAAGTATTTGAATTTATCTCGAAAAGCATTAGATTGGTTCCTCTTACCTTTTGCATGCAATACCTATGACCTGTGAGGACCCGGTGTGTTTCGATATCTGCAATTACCCTTATAAATGTACCATGCGCATCACAACAGTAAGTAACTCTAGCTAGTAGTGAACTGCGGCGCATTTTTCGTTTTTTGAACTCATTTCTCCTTACCAGTCATGGGTCATGGGTGCGCGAACAGGTTGATCAGACCCAACACAAACAAACAAACAAACAAGATGAAAATACGAGCAACCGCGGCAACCGGCAGTATGTACTTACAACGGTAAAACCATACCTGCCGATACGTTGGCCCATTCAGTACCACAGCACTCACTAGCAATAGTTGACAGTAAATAGTAATCCCACCCCCCACACATTGCATTCCAGAGTCCGCTCTTGCGCTCACCATTTCCATCTTTTGAACAAAGAAAATCCCAGTTTTGACTGAAAATTGTTCAAGAACAAAAAGAATCAACGCATTAGAACAAATATCTGTTCTGATAATCTAAATACGACTTGAAAAGAATATACATCCACTTTCCGAAGATAATTAACAAACCAAGCACGCAATATAATGGGAAACCTTTTAGGAAGAGAGAAACCGCTCAAAGAAATCCTCCGTGAGAATAAACGAATGATCACACGCGCAGTAAGAGAACTAGATCGAGAAAGAACTGGCTTGGAACGCGAGGAGAAAAGAATCACTGCCGACATCAAAAAGATGGCTAAAGAGCAGCAAATGGGCGCAGTGAAGATTATGGCAAAAGATCTAGTACGGACTAGGGCGCACATAACAAAGTTTATTGAAATGAGATCTCATTTGCAGAGCTGTGGTTTGAAGCTGCAGACTGTCAAGAGCCATCAAGCGATGGGAGAGGCAATGAAAAACACGACGAAGGCAATGATGTCTATGAATAAGGCTGTGAATGCTCCTGCTATGAGTAAGATGATGGCTGAATTTGAGAGGGAGAATCTGAAGAGTGAAATGATGCAAGAAATTATGGGTGAGATGATGGATGATGCAATGGCAGAGCCAGGCGACGAAGAGGAGACCGACAAAATTGTTTCTCAAGTACTGGATGAGATCGGAGTTAGTTTTGGAGAAGAGATTCCAGTTGGGCCTTCTTTAGGAACTGGAACCCACGTTTCCTCGTCGTCAGGCCCAGAAAAGGTGTCTCTTGGAGCAGGTGGAGTAGGTGGATCTAATGGAAATGGTGGAAACGGAGGAGGCGGTGGCGGTGGCGTCGGTGGTGATTCTGCTCTAAGCGACCTTGAGGCTAGATTGAATAATCTCAACAATGGAAACTAAGAATGGAATTGATGCAAAAATACTGGAAAAGATGTTAGCGGCCCTTTATTTTATAATTTTTATTAAAGCTCTAACAACGTTTAGTCTTCTCTCTGCATGTAGAATAGCATGCTGTCTGCGTCTTTGCCCGTCCGCCCCGCTCTCACTGTTTAAGTTACGTTTTTATTGTTTATGTGAATTGTGTCGTGTTCAATTAGCAGTCAGTCTCACGAAGTAAATTATTAAAACTAACAAAAACAAGAAGAAGACGTCACTTACCTATCCTGGTTCCTGAATCGTCGAGATATGACATATTCCAAACTCTGGATGTTCCTTCGTCGAATTCCTTTCGTACCAATTGAAATCCAAAGACTTTGATTGTCAATGTCTTGAAATCAACCTTCCAGCTATCAGCGCCATAATCCGGTTTTGATGCTCCTTTCTTGGGTTGGAAAAAGGATGTTATAACTTCAAGCAAATTATCTCCCCCTTTAACTGGTTCAATATCTTTCACTTCGGTTTCTTGATTTATTTCTTTGACGCCTGAATTTGAATTTCTATCATCCTCCAAGAGTTCCCCGTTCCATTCTACGAAGGTCGCCTCTAACCTGGCTGAAAGCCATTCTTTCTCAATCTCACCAGGTACACTCAAATAGTTAGTATACGTCTCTTTATCCAAATCAATAATCTGCCTTGCAACTCCTACAAATGGTCCGAGCTTTCCATTAGAAGGAGGAGGAGCTGTGGTATAGTCCACGATCCATTTTCCTCCCATGAGAGGAGACCTTGCGGGTTCATTCAGAGGGCATTTCGATTCAAGTTCGCTAACAAGTGAATCTATCTTTGCCTGTTGGTCGGGAGTCGCAGAAAGTCCACGACTTGTGGATTGAATTTCAGTTTCTATTTCGGCTTTGATGTCGGCAACGGACTTAGTAGCACTTGCAACGCTATCCAAAGATGTACTTGTCGACAAGAAGGACAACGAGGATGATCTGGTATTTGAATAAACAGTGAAACTTTGCACAGGGTAAAGGTAGAAATTTGAAGTCCAGAATAGTACAGAACACCAATGCAGATTCATTTTTGAATATTTGCTTGTGAGTTGGAAGTTTCAAGTTGTGGAGTGTGGAAGGAGACAAATTTTATTCAGAAAAAATATAGGTTGATGATAGATGATGATGATGGATCTTCAACATACTTGGTTGTCAATCTCAATCGTCACGGGGCCTTGAAAAACATCAGATTTTCAATTTTCAATTGAAGATTATTCATTAATAGGTTTAGAGCCCAAATTTCTGTGATGTACCTGGGGTACTGCACCTGGCTGCTAGTCTTCTGATGCCTGATGCCTGATGCAACAACAATGACAACACACCGAACCGCCGGTGGAACAATTACAAACGGAATGTACTGTTGTATCGGTACAGAAGTTTACTCGACTAAAACAACAAGTCAGTTCTTACTGCAGTAGCTAGCACATTAATTATATCTAGAAGATATTTCGGAATGAAAAGATCAAGTTTACTTCTGTCCTTTTTTATGATGACATCAATTTGTGCGCTTTCACTTCATCCAAATAGAGGACAATCCATACCACTGCTAAGGAAGCCACTTGCTAAGAATATTCTGGTAGCATACACTTCCAACCACTGCCAGGATCTCGAAGATATGGATAAAGTCACAAAAGCTATTCAAGATGGCGTGAATGTGCTCATATGGGTGTTTATAGCATTTGAACCAGTCGTTGTTGGAGACAACTCTCCTGCCAGGTTAAGAATGAAATCCAATTTAGATGTTGCAAATTACCAATTGTACAGAAGAAAACTCGCAGATATGGGATATCCACACGTTGCGCATCTGGTTGCATTTGGAGGTTGGAACGGTCCCCATCTACCTCCAGGATATGCATCAAAGGATCTATATGAGGCGTTCCAAACGTACAATACTCAAGCGTGGCAAACAAGTGAACCTCTCTTCGACGGCATTGATTGGGATCTGGAGGGTCATGACAATTTAAAGAGTCCAACCAACGAATTCACAATGGAATGTCTTGACCAAATGGGTGAATTCAGTCAAATGGCGAAGAATGACGGGTTTATAGTATCAATGGCTCCTCCAGAATCTTATCTAGATATCACGTCAAGTCAATTCTCAAGGTTTGTCAACCTCACTTATCCTGAGCCGTGGCATCAAGATTTCGAATACCATGGATGGAACGTTTATGCTTATATATTATCAAAGTGGAGTGATGCAATTGATTTTGTATTTGTTCAGTTTTATGAAAGTTACTCTCATGCGGCATATCAGATTTCCAACCTTGAAGTAGATCCAGGAGACTTCTTGGTTGGTTACGTGCAACAGCTTGTTTCTCAAGAAGAAGGCATGATGGTCCATTTCGAAGACGATTCGTCAGTTGGCTTGAAAAACCAGTTCGTTTCACTGCCTCTCAGCAAACTTGTCCTTGGTTTTGCCAATGGGTGGGCACTTAACAGCGATTTAAGAGAAAAAGTCGTATTTTTTGAGAGTAATGCTCTGAAGAAGGCATACCTAGCATTGAAAAACATTGGAAAAGAACCTCGAGGCATGGGTTTTTGGGTTGTGGAAGAAGAAGGAAAGCACGGAGTTTATTATGCTAAAGACTTGAATGATATTTTAAATTTACAATTGGAAGGAATGTCTGGAGCAATCATATAACTGCTACAAGGTGTATCACTAGATATTTTGCGAGGGTGTATTATTTGGACGATTATCGGCACCGGTGCATGAGTAAGAATGCTTGAATTCAAGTATGGAAACGAATATGGCGTCATGTCACAAAAACACCATGGAATTGTGTCTCCGATTAGGCTGTAGTGCACAGTAGTCAGAACTAAATTTCATCATCAACCTGGCCTGTAAAATACTAAGACATAGTATATGTTTTTTTATTGTTGCATCTTCATCGCGCTGTGATGCCCCACTGTTACACTGTTACTCATCATTACGTTCGGGTGTGAATTTTATTCTTTTTCACGTTTTAGGTCTGTGCAAGTAATACCGACTCGGTATTACTTGGTCTGTGCAAGTAGTGGGCCGTTATATATAACGGTCCTTTGTGCAATTTATGTTTTCGTACGTGGTCTTTGGTGACACAAAAACTCTGACTTTGCATCCTTATGCCAACCGCTTGTGCCAACACAACAAGATTGCACACTCGTTGCCATCAGCCATCATCACTCATCTCAACACATTCATATTTTACCATTCGTACATTCCAAAACACTAATTCATACCCAAACCATGAAATCATTCGCTGTTCTCGCATCCCTACCCCTCGCTGCTGCTTTTGCACCTAAAGCTGCTTTCTCCACTACTCGCGTCTCCACCGAGCTTGATGCTTCTATTCAATTCGTCAGAGGGTTGGAGGAGAAGGTTGTCCCAGATGTCAAACTCACTAGAGCTAAAGATGGATCCTCAGGAGTTGCAACTTTCAATTTCAAGAACCCAAATTGCTTCGACGCAAGTACCGCAGCCATGGGTGAAGTGACTGGTATGTTCCTCGAAGATGATGAGGGTGAATTCTCAACCACAGATGTTAATGCTAAATTTACCAACGGAAAGCCCCAAAGTATTGAAGCTACTTTGGTTATGACGAGCCCCGCCGAGTGGGATAGATTTATGCGCTTCATGGAGGCCTATGCTGAGACTAATGGACTTGGATTCAACAGTGCCAAGTAAATCTTTCTTTTTGTCTAAGGCAAGTCTGGTGATAGATCCTCATTAGTGTAAAGAAGCTGTGTTACTTACTGACACTTCCAAATTTACATTATGAGATGTGCTACGTATATTAATCCGATTGAGATTAAACACATAAAAGGTGGTGAACTGTAAGATAAAATGCTAAACATTATAAAATATATAATCTTTGCTTGTTCACTTTAATTCTCAAATCTTCTGTGAAGGGGAAGCGGGTTGTCAATGTTTAGAAAAGCATCAATGGTGTATGGTGTAGTTCGTCCACATGTATACCCAAGGCAGGAAGCGTAATAATAATTTTAAATTGCATTGCGTTGAATTTTACAAAAACTGGCGAAAGGACTCTTCTGAAATCGAGCCCGGCTGTCTTGATAGCGTCATCTCCCGAACGTATTATATGCATGGTTCTGGAGAGATGATTGCTTTTGCTGCGATACATGTCCGAGGTCTGGTCAATAATGGAGTACAGCAAGACTCCTCCAATTCCAAATGGATTCAAGCAACTTTATGGGGCCAAGAAACTCTCCGAGGAAGATAGCGGCAATAACAATAAAAATAACGCTTTAGCAGTGTTAGCAACAGACTGGGAATGAAATATTCATGATTGTACTACAAGTACAAAGAACATAAAAGTTTTCTATCTACGGAGGCCAAACTTGATGAACAAAAGAGGGTATTATTTTAGGTGAGTGAACTACTACTAGAAATGAAAATAAGAACAAACCGTTTCAAAATGATGTTGTCTTTGTGGAAAGTAAATAGGAGAGGATTTGAATAAATCTCTCTCCCTTTAAGAGAAGAAAAAATAATGTACAAGTTCAAAACAATTAAAAATACAATCAGGACAGAAAGGAAAGGACTCTTAACGAGCCCGGTTGTCTTGATATGATAGCGCCATCTCCTTAACGGATGTGCATGCTTCTGGAGAGTTTCTTGCTTTTGCTGTTAGACATGTCCGAGGGACCACGCTTTCCACTGCTTTTGCCACCGGGTGGAGCAAATACATCCCAGAAACGGAGAGTCTCATCAGCAGCAGCAGAAACGACAGAGCAACCATCAGGAGACGTAGCCATATGCAAGACGCGAGAAGTATGTCCCTCAAGGTCCTTGATCTTGGCCATTGTAGGATATTTCCACAGGCTGAGCTGATTCCGTGCGAACCCGTGTGAAGAAAGAATCTCCTTTTGATGAGGGTTCCACTGAAGAGCGCAAACCTGAGAACCAGTATCAATAGAGTTGAGCAAGGATCCTGTCTGAGTGTTCCAGAACTTGATGCTCCTGTCGGCAGTTCCTCCTCCAGTAGCGAGGAGATTTCTTTCGTGAGGAGACCAAGCAAGAGCCTTTACAGCAGCTTGGTGGTCAGTGAGAGAAAAGCGAGGCCTAGAAGTAGATGACGTAGCTGCATCCCAGAGGCAGAGCATGTTATCGTTACCTCCACTAGCCAAGGTAGTGCCGTCAGGGCTCCAGGACAAACCGCAGACCTCCTGTGTGTGGGAGGTGAGAGTAGCAGTTGCGTGCCTGGCAATACGCACATCGTGGTTTACAACAATTGAATCGCGACCTCCCGAAGAGAGGATATGCCTATTCCAACTGAGTGCACCCACGCGATCAGTGTGCCCTCCCATTGAACGAACAGACTTCATTGCTTGGACATCCCATAATTGAGTTGCACCAGATGAAGTTCCAATCGCAAGGTGAGCACCTCCCTCTTGAACCCATGAAACAGAAGAGACATGAGTATCAGCTCCAGTACCCTCAAAAGTACAAAGTTCCTGAATATCACCACTGGATGCATTCCACAGGTAAACTGTTTGTGCAAGAGCAACAGCAAGAACATTTGAATCGCTCCATGATAGCAAGTTGACGTAGTAATCATCAAGCAAATCAGGAGCATCGAGAATACGTGAAGGAGCAGAAGGAATTGATCGATTAACGAGTTTCGATGATTGACTGCTTGATTGTCCAGAAGAAGAATAGAGGACTTTCAAATTGTTTACAGTATCACCTTTGGGAGCCGGGGCCTTCTCCTTAAAACTCAAAATGCGGTGAGAAGTGGAATCATCGGAACCAAGAATCTCAGAACTCAAGTTTGCTTTGCGCTCCTCGTCAGAGGAGTCGACACTGGATTCATCATCAGATGAAACCGATCGTCGCAGAGAATGAGCTGATTTTTCGAGGTCCATTGCAGCACGGTTAGGAATGAATCTGCATCCCGAGCCACTGGTTGAGTGCGCACCCAGAGGTTGGGTTTGCTTCAAATCCGAAGTTCCTCTTTTAGCGTTCAAACTGGTAGTTCTATTTTGGACATTTTCCTCTTGAGACATTGAAGCCTCTAGTTGCTTGCGCTTCCACCTTGGCATGACACCAGAAGCGGGGCGAGCTGAATTGGCATCCGAGAAGGATGTTGAAATTAGGTTTTCGTAATCGACAACTTTTGTGGTCATTTTTGTTGTGAGAGTTTTTAGTATTATTTCTGTTGAGAGAATGGGTCACAAAAGAGTCGTGAGTATTGAGTGAAACTGCAGCGTGAAAAGGTGCAGTGAGACTGAGAGGAACGAAGGTCCCAGTCTCTGATTTGAAAATCAAACTTGGTAATAGTGTTAAAACGCACCTTGAAAGAAAAGTGAGATGAACGATCTGCGATGAAATTTGAGCGATTATGATTTTTGGATCGTCGACGATCGATTTGGGAAACGGTATTTCCTAGGCCATTTACACTATTTAGGAATTCACTATAGCCCTCGATTTAGGAATTCCAGAGACCACCACCTCACCATCTTTCTATTTTTCCTCGTCACTCATATCTCATATTGTCTCGTCGTCACGAAGTCCAGTCACATGAGGTACTACATCGCACATCGCTCTACATTTTGAAGAAACGCGTTATCTTGCCCACCTTTGAACACAAAATAAACGCAAAACTACATCATGCTAACATCTGTTGCATCATTAGCAAGCCAATTGCCTCCCATTGCACCTGGTGTCAGTGGTGTCCTCATCACAGGACTTCAGGTCGTGGCCACTCTAACTTCCTTCTCAGGTGAAGCGAATCCAAAGACTGCAGCTCAATATTCCAAATTCGCTCCACAAGCCACTCAACAAATGAAAATGATTGGTTCAAGAGATGGAATGGCACTCATTTACGTACCAGCATTCATTGTTAGTTCTGTGCTCTACTATTTGCCTCAAGTCACCGCTGCCTTGCCATTCCTCCCAGCCAACACCCTAGCTGGGCAATTTGTGATTGCACACTTTTTCAAACGCGTAATGGAAGTATTCTGTGTTCACAAGTATTCCGGAAAGGTTAGCCGGGACCTTTCTTTAGGAATTGGTATTTATTACGCTCTTGCTTCTGCGCTCATTTGCTTTCTTGCAAATCCTGCAACGATTGGAAGTGTGACAACAACAGTTGGTTCTGGTAAGTTATCAATCTGGAAGGTTCAATTTTGTTTGCCATTTTCCGCGTTGCTTCTACATGAATTCTCACAATCAAAAATTGCGTAACCAACAACAGCATTGTTTGGAATTGGACTCTCGGGAAACCTTTACCACCATCACCTCCTTGCCAAATTAAGAGACACAAAAAAGACTGACGGACAAAAATATCTCGCCCCAAAAGGAGGAATGTTTGATTATGTTGCGACTCCGCATTACTTTTTTGAACTTCTCGGATGGTTGGGCATCGCGGTAGTTGCACAACAAATTAATGTATTCCTGGTTTTCACATCCATGAGTTCCTATTTGTTGGGGCGTTCAGTGTCACAAAATGCATGGAATCGTTCCCAATTCTCCGAGGCTGATTGGCCTGCAACAAGGAAGAATATGATCCCTTTTATTTTCTAAATATGAAAGAGCAAGCAAAAAGAAGTTCCATGTCTAGGATGTTACAATCCTACTAGTATATTTCAGTAATTATTAATTTCGAAAAGAGAACGACATTTTACTCCATTTCATCGACCGTCGTTTACCCGCTTTGATATTTCAGAGTAGTTATTGATTATTTTTGTTGGGTGCACCTAATCTTTCTACTGTT
>Ga0209712_10003675_pt1 | contig 12397 bp, 7 predicted proteins | sample ArcOceMetagenome_FD_187443 | JGI IMG/M metagenome (GOLD analysis project Ga0209712, IMG submission 187443) | Marine eukaryotic phytoplankton communities from Arctic Ocean - Arctic Ocean - Greenland ARC118M Metagenome (SPAdes) (version 2) | ecosystem: Environmental > Aquatic > Marine > Oceanic...
CTATAAAATCAATCATTCAGAGGCTAGGTTGTCTGAGCAACAGAGAGAGATGCTTATTTCATTCTTTGATTCAGAAAAAGCCAAGCTGGAAGAGTAAGTTCAGCTCTAATCCTAATAGAAAAATAAGCCGGGTTAGTGTGGTCAACTTTTAGTTGGCTAATTTATATTTAATCCTCCGTAATTCGAATGTTTGGGTATATAGAACTCCACTTTCTGCTGTGTTAAAATTTTCACATGAAATAGTGAATCATTCTACACTTAGTGTTTACTTGTTTTATAATGGGAAACAAATACATCACATTACAGGTTCAAGAATTTGTGCAGTATCTGCTTAGAGATGCCCATAACTTATTGATTATGAAATTATTAGAACATCTCTAATTGCTGGTCCTCATTGACTTTTGGCTCTTTACGAATCCCGTAGATGTCTAGCTGGTTATCCGTTACTTCTATGGGGTTTGCTTTAGCCTGTTTTACTGTTGGCTCTGGCTTTACTGGTTCTGCCTCTACAGGCTTTCCAGGGTAATCGGGGTCTATACTCATCTGGATTAGTTGAGCCTTGGCAGCTGCTTCCTTCTTCTCTGCAGCCTCTTTGGCTTCTATGTTTGCCAGCATTTTTTCTGTATTGGAAACCAGCTCTTCGACCTTAGACATCTCTTTAGCGCTAAGCACAGGAATTCTTATTCCGTCTTTACTTGTAGATAGGTACTGAGAAATCCAATTCTGAGCCATTAACAGCGGTTCTTCATCTGCGGTGCAATAGGTAACTCTTCCTATTCTTTTAAGCTCAATGAGCCCAGCATTAGCTAACATTTTTAAGTGTTTGGTAATTCCCTGGCGTGTGATTTTAAAATCCTTAGAAACCGTGGAGATAGATTCTTTCTTTTCGCTTTTTAAAACTAAATCGAATATGGATCTTCGGGTAGGATCAGAGATTGCTTTGAGCACAGCCGTTAATCTTTTTATTTCTTTAGGTTTCATGTGGTTTTCTTAGCGTTGCTATGATTTTTAGAACGGCAGCTAGTCAGTTGCAATAATAAAGACAAGTCTTCATTCTGGAATACTATTAAAGCCTAAAGCAATCAACAAGTTTTTCACATGACGATTTATAATGGTTAATTCTGAATGGGTCGGAAGTTCTTCTCGTGGAATCTTTGGCTGCTATGGAAATAAGCCAAACGTTCCACTTTCCTTTAATCTGAGCTTAGCGCTCATTCCGCCTCTTGATTGAGGGCTAAGGAAGTGTTAGCGTTCAGTGCGACTATAGGCTATGATCAAGTGATTAAATCAGAACAACTGAACCTATTAATTCTCTAGTTTTACCTGCTCTATGAATAAGAATAAAAAAAGCAGAAAAGGATTCAAATTTCAGCCTTATGAGGTGCCCAATCAATCGAACTTTGATAAGTTGTTTGACGTGTTTAAAGAACTCATCACGCACACTTCCGGAGAACTGGATGAGGCTATAGAATGGCTTGATACATTAGACAAAGAATATAAGATTTCTGATGACGACTACTCTATGGATGACTTCTTAGAAGATTTAAAGAAAAGAGGCTACATAAGAGATGAGATTAAACCGGATGGAAAAGGAGGGATGGCTATTACAGCTAAAACCGAAAGAGCCATTAGAAAGGGAGCGCTAGAACAGATCTTTGGAAAGATTAAAAAGAAAGGAGCAGGCGCACATAAAACCAATAAGACTGGTCAGGGAGATGAGTTTACTGGAGACTTGAGAGAGTATCAGTTTGGAGATTCATTGGATAAAATTTCGATTACAGAGAGCTTAAAGAATGCTCAAATAAATAATGGAATAGGTGATTTCTCACTCACTGAAAACGACTTAGTAGTAGAAGACACCCAGCACAAGGCTCAGATGAGCACTGTGCTCATGATAGACATTAGCCACAGCATGATTCTTTATGGAGAAGATAGGATAACTCCAGCTAAAAAGGTGGCTATGGCACTGGCAGAGCTAATTACTACTCGTTACCCTAAAGACACGCTGGATGTGCTTGTTTTCGGGAATGATGCGTGGACTATTTCTATAAAGGATTTGCCGTATTTAAATGTAGGCCCTTACCATACAAATACGGTGGCTGGTCTGCAGCTTGCTATGGATTTGCTACGCAGAAAAAGAAATACCAATAAGCAGATATTTATGATTACAGACGGGAAGCCATCTTGTTTAAAAATGCCCGATGGAACGTATTATAAAAACAGCAATGGCTTAGACAGGTTTATAGTTGAAAAATGCTACAATATGGCTGCTCAAGCCCGTAAGTTGCATATTCCTATAACTACGTTTATGATAGCTCAAGACCCATATTTACAAAGTTTCGTGGAGAATTTCACCGCCTCTAATAAGGGAAAAGCCTTTTTTACTGGGCTCCAAGGGTTAGGAGAGATGATATTCCACGATTATGAAACTAACAGAAAAAAGAGAATTAGATAAATGAATATCGATATTAAAACATTAGGAGAGTTAAAGAAAGCAGGCTACACCTCTAAGTCTATAAAAGAGGAGCTTAGAGATAATTTAATAGTCAAATTACAGAACGGAGAAGAGACTTTCGCGGGGATTCATGGGTATGAAAATACGGTTGTACCAGAACTTGAGAGAGCGATACTTTCTAAGCATAATATCAATCTGTTAGGTCTTAGAGGTCAAGGCAAAACTAGATTGGCTAGGCTAATGCTAAATTTGCTGGATGAATATATTCCTGTGGTGAAAGGATCGGAAATTAATGATGACCCTTTTAATCCTATTAGTTTACTGGCTAAAGATGCTATTGCTGCGCAGGGTGATGACACTATGATAACATGGCTTCATCGTTCAGATCGATTCTTCGAAAAACTAGCCACTCCAGATGTAACCGTTTCTGACTTGATAGGAGATATAGACCCTATTAAAGCGGCTAACATGAAGCTGAGTTATGCCGATGAGCGTGTGCTGCACTTCGGAATGATTCCTAGAGCGAATAGATGCATTTTTGTGATTAACGAATTGCCAGATTTACAAGCGAGAATACAGGTTTCACTGTTTAACATATTGGAAGAAGGAGACATTCAGATTAGAGGGTTTAAATTGAGAATGCCTTTAGATTTACAGTTCATATTTACTGCTAATCCAGAAGATTATACCAATAGGGGGAGCATAGTGACTCCGCTAAAAGATAGAATAGGTTCTCAGATACTCACTCATTATCCAGAAGATATAGAAGTAGCCAGAACGATAACAGAACAAGAATCTTCCAAAAAAGAAGACCGAATAATTAAAGTTCATGTGCCAGATATAGCGATGGATTTACTGGAGCAGATAGGTTTCGAGGCGAGAGAAAGTGAGTTTATAGATCACAAGAGTGGTATATCGGCCAGAATGAGCATTACAGCTTATGAAAACTTACTCAGTACAGCAGAAAGAAGATCTTTACTTAATGGAGAAAAAGAAACTAGCGTGCGTTTTTCAGACATGGCTGGTATGATCCCGTCCATTACAGGAAAGGTTGAGTTGGTTTATGAAGGTGAGCAAGAAGGTGCAGAGTATGTGGCTTATAGGCTCATAGGAGAAGCTGCTAAAACATTATTCCCTAAGTATTTCCCTAAGATAGAGAAACTACAGAAGGAAGATGAGGCTACTGCGTATGACGGTATTCTAAACTGGTTCTTCGAAGAGTCTAATTTTGAACTACTGGATGAAAGTACGAATGTGGACTATGAAGGAAATTTAGATAAAATTAAGCCGTTGGATGAGTTGGTTAGAAACTCGCTTGCAGAGCTTAAAGCAGAAGATGCTAATTTCTTTAAGGAGTTTGTGCTCTGGAGTTTAGTAGAGTTTGATAAGTTGTCCAAAAAACGCTACACGGACGGATTTACGTTTAACGATAAGTATAATGAGTATATCTCAGGCTTGAATTAAAGAGCCTTTTTTTTATTGGATACATAGTAGATTCTGTCTTTTTAAGATGTCATGTACCTTGAGCATTACGAGTGTCTACCTGAATTACTAGATTAGGGATAAGAGTGTCTCGCATCCTTTAGCGAAAGTTTGTTTTCAGCCAGTGCTTATCGGGTATGCGACTTTCACGTAGGTCAGCCGCTATATACTTACTATGGGAGTTTTCTTTCCCTAAAAAAAAGCTTCATTAAGAGGATATTTTCAATCACTCATTAATGAAGCTCTATTTTTTTTTAAGTACTACAACTATTTAGAGTTACCGCACTTGACAGTCCACCAAACTAAGATTAACTATTCTGTAACCATTTTTTTCTCAGTACTCCCGTCATCATAGATTTCTATAATAATCCCGTTGTAATCAGCTTCTATTTCTCGACCTAAAACATCTGTGATTTTAACGAGCTTTTTAAGACTTGGGCTAGATGAAACACCTCCTATAGATACTTCATTCACACATGAGCTATCAAAGAAGTTCCATATTTCCCTACTAGAATCTATGTCCATGTTTCCAAATGCTCCGGGCCAGTCATGTCCTCCACCATTAACGGTGTAAAGCCAAACCTGGAGACAATCGTCTAATTGACCATATTTTTTTATAGATACAGTACTACCGTCTCCAGTGTTTATGTTGGGAGCGTCATATTCTTCCAGTAATTCTAAACCTTGGTTAGTCACTAGGTAATCTATAGCATCTGGAATGCTAGGGTAGGCGCCCCAGTCATCATTGTTGTTAGGATCTCCCTCATAATATGTAACGTTATCATTTGTTCCATGAATCTCTAAAACAGAAACTGGATAAGGAAGTGTACATTCATCCATAATGCTCTGCTTGAAAAATCCGGCTACTGGAGCTACAGCGCTAAAAGTATCACCAGCTTCACAGGCAAGTAAATAGCAGAAGTCTCCTCCGTTAGAGAGTCCTGTGCAGTATACTCTTTCGGGGTTTAAGGAATTATTAGATTGTAAATGAGTATTCAAATCCAGTAAAAACGCCACATCATCTACTGTTTCGTTATTCTGAAAATCATAATCTACATTAAAGAATGTATTGCCGTAAGAATCTTCTATTCCTTGAGGGTAACACACAGCAAAACCAAATTCATCTGCAACTTCATTAAATCTAGAGTAATCCATAATTCCTTCGGCAGAACCGGTATATCCGTGACATACAAATACTATAGGACAGTTATCAGGAGCATCACTAGGATGGTAATAAATATAATCTCTTTCTATACCACCACTTGTCAGTGTCCCTGAGTCAGAGACGGTAATAGTAATGGTTTGACTATCATTCCCAGAGTTGTCGTCAGAAATCTCCCCATTCACATTTTCGATGCTCACAGTTATTTCATAATTACCAAAAGAGGGGGTGAGTAATTCTTCTTGGAATTCGAAAGTATAGTTTTCTAAAGAAGCCAAGTTAAGACCCGAGAAAACTTCACTAAAATCATCAGTTCCAGATTGCCATGAAAGCTCAAATGAGGTGATGTTTTCTGCTCCTAGATTAGTTACTATACCTGTCACAGCTTGTGAGGTTCCAGGATTTACTTCTGTATATAAAGTGAGGTTAGAAATAGCTAGGTCTAAGCCTTCTGGTTCAAAGACCATCACATTATCTAATCCCCAGCCAAATAACCATCCACCATCATCATCGTATCTAAAAGCCACTAGCACATTGGTATTTCCTGCTAAGCTTGAAAGATCAACATTCCGAGTATCCCATTGGCCTTCTATAGAGCCATAAATTTCTTCTAAAATTTGCCATGTTTCTCCGTTGTTTAAGGAGTATTCAATAAAGGCGTTTTCGAAATCACCATCTAAATCACCTTCGTCATAATAATTGTCAAATGTCAAGAGTACAGTTGTAGAAGCAGACAGGTCTAAAGGTGACATGATTAAGTAATCCATGTCTTTATCACAGTCGCACTCATCATCATTAGTGGCTATAATCTTTCCGTGGTTCGCGATGTCCCAATATTGACTTTCCAATTGGTTGGCTGTACCTAAGAGCCATCCTCCGTCATCTGCATTGGTCTGTTGGCTCCATCCGTCAGGTAATTCACCGCTTTCGAAGTCTTCGGAGATAAGAATGTTCTGTCCAATAGAGAAAATAGAAACAAGGAGAATACTGAGTAGAATTGAATAATTCTTCATGAAAATAAGTGGTTGATTGGGGTTAAAAGTTCTTAATATATAGTGACAAAAATAGGGGTAAGACTTGACTTCTCAAAAATGATAACTCCCCAAATCTACGAATCCTTCTATTCTTTGACAAATTATCTAAAATCATAACAAATCAGTTGTGCCCCAAGGCTTAATGTATTACTCGCATGTAGAACCAAATAGCTGAAGAAACATTGAGATATCAGCAACATTCACTCCTTCTATGCCATTTACATTAGCTATACAGTTTTCTAGACAACCAAAATCACCTAGTAATATTCCTAAATCTACGATTTCGACCAAACCATTTAAGTTGAAGTCAGCGGCACATGGGTTAAGGTCACAGTTATCTAAACTTTCCAAAGTTTGTACGAAAACGGCTTGATTTCCGCTTTCATCCTGAGCTATCCATGTTCTTAAGATGGTAAATCCATTTCCCACTCCTGGAATAGTTTCTTCAGAATATGATACTGTAACTGGCGCGGTGCAATTATCTACCACCTCAACAAGAGGAATCTCAGGGGTGGGCATTCCACAATCGAAGACTACATCTGTGGCATTAGTAATAAATTCAGGAGAAATCAAGTCTTCAATAGAAATTAATTGGGTCACAAAAGTAGAATTGTCGCATCCGTCAGAAGCAGTGTAAATGAATGTATAGCTGCCATTTCCATTGTCAGTTTGGGAATAGTCATAAGTTACACTGCTGCAGTTGTCTGTGGCACTAATGGATTCATAATCTGGTAGATTTCCTACACAATCAATAGTGATATTTACTGGAGGATTAGTAATTGTAGGTACAGCATTATCTTCGAAAGTAATAAGCTGTGTGTAAGTGGAAGAGTTTCCTGCTGCATCTGAGGCGCTGTACTCTCTTGAGATGCTATAGTCACCCTCGCATAACCCAGGGTTAATAACATCAATAAAGGCTAATGTAGGATTAGGGTCACAGTTATCAGAGACTTCAGGAGTTCCGAAATCGGTTAATCCATTTTCACACTCTAGAGTAATGTCAGCTGGTGTTATTGAGAAAACGGGAGCTTCAGTATCATTGTCACACAGGGAAACACAGCTGCTGTCAAAGAAATTCCAAATCTCCCTACTAGAATCTATGTCCATGTTTCCAAATGCTCCGGGCCAGTCATGTCCTCCACCATTAACGGTGTAAAGCCAAACCTGGAGACAATCGTCTAATTGACCATATTTTTTTATAGATACAGTACTACCGTCTCCAGTGTTTATGTTGGGAGCGTCATATTCTTCCAGTAATTCTAAACCTTGGTTAGTCACTAGGTAATCTATAGCATCTGGAATGCTAGGGTAGGCGCCCCAGTCATCATTGTTGTTAGGATCTCCCTCATAATATGTAACGTTATCATTTGTTCCATGAATCTCTAAAACAGAAACTGGATAAGGAAGTGTACATTCATCCATAATGCTCTGCTTGAAAAATCCGGCTACTGGAGCTACAGCGCTAAAAGTATCACCAGCTTCACAGGCAAGTAAATAGCAGAAGTCTCCTCCGTTAGAGAGTCCTGTGCAGTATACTCTTTCGGGGTTTAAGGAATTATTAGATTGTAAATGAGTATTCAAATCCAGTAAAAACGCCACATCATCTACTGTTTCGTTATTCTGAAAATCATAATCTACATTAAAGAATGTATTGCCGTAAGAATCTTCTATTCCTTGAGGGTAACACACAGCAAAACCAAATTCATCTGCAACTTCATTAAATCTAGAGTAATCCATAATTCCTTCGGCAGAACCGGTATATCCGTGACATACAAATACTATAGGACAGTTATCAGGAGCATCACTAGGATGGTAATAAATATAATCTCTTTCTATACCACCACTTGTCAGTGTCCCTAAGTCAGAGACGGTAATAGTAATGGTTTGACTATCATTCCCAGAGTTGTCGTCAGAAATCTCCCCATTCACATTTTCGATGGTCACATTTAGTTGGTAAGTACCGGATGAAGGGGTGAGTAATTCATCTGCCATTTCGAAAGCATAGCTTTCAAAAGAAGCCAAGTTAAGACCCGAGAAAACTTCACTAAACTCATCAGTTCCAGATTGCCATGAAAGCTCAAATGAAGTAATAGTTTCTGCCCCTAAATTAGTGACTATGCCAGTTACTGCTTGTGAGGTTCCAGGATTTACTTCCGTATATAAAGTGAGGTTAGAAATAGCCAAGTCTAAGCCCTCTGGTTCAAAGACCATCACATTATCTAATCCCCAGCCAAATAACCACCCACCATCATCATCGTATCTAAAAGCCACTAGCACATTGTTGTTTCCTGCTAGGCTTGAAAGATCAACATTTCGAGTATCCCACTGGCCTTGAACCGAACCATAAATTTCTTCTAAAATTTGCCATGTTTCTCCGTTGTTTAAGGAGTATTCAATAAAGGCGTTTTCGAAATCACCATCTAAATTCCCCTCATCATAATAGTTATCGAATGTTAATGATACAGAAGTAGAGCCAGAGAGGTCTAATGCTGACATGATTAAGTAATCCATGTCTTTATTACAGTCGCATTCATCATCATTAGTGGCTATAATCTTTCCGTGGTTCGCGATGTCCCAATATTGACTTTCCAATTGGTTAGCTGTCCCTAGAAGCCATCCTCCGTCAGATGAATTGGTCTGTTGGCTCCATCCATTAGGTAGGTTACCGCTTTCGAAGTCTTCGGAGATAAGAATATTCTGTCCAATTGAAAAAACAGAAACAAGTAGAATACTGAGTAGAATTGAATAATTCTTCATGAAAATGAGTGATTGGGTTGAACAGTTCTTATTGGTTATTTACAAAAATAGGGATAAGTCTTGAATTATCAAAGACGAGAACAGCTCCAGTCTACTAAGTTCTATTTCTAGACATAACGCTTTGTTTTCAAGGGTGTAGTAGAATTTTAGCTTATCAAAAAAGGAGCTGTTCTCAGCGGCTAAAAAAAAAGGTGAATGTTGTTTTACAACCATCAATCGTTAAGTGCTCATGAAACTTGTGGAGCTGTAAGAATACCATCCGAGATGTGAAATTCTCTAGTTTTATAGCAAATAAGTTGTCATCTCAAAAATGAAAATTTGAAGCTTTTAGTCTAAAATAGGCTGATTTACGCGTAGCTAGGACACGGTCTTTGCTTGTAATAGCTAATTAGGCCTGTTAAAGGTTTGTTTTTTATTATCAATGTTCTATTATTGAGATATGAAGAGGTCGAAAATCATAGGTACAGGGAGTTATATTCCCTCAGTTAGGCAAAAAAATGCAGATTTTCATACGCACAAATTTTACTCAGCAGACCAAGAATTAATAGAAGGAGATTCCAAGGTTATTACGGATAAATTTGAGCAGATTACTGGTATAAGTGAGAGAAGGTATGTTTCTAAAGATCAGAGTTCATCCTCTATTGCTACTATAGCAGCTGAGAGAGCCATTAAAGACTCAGGAATAGATCCTGAAACTATAGATCAAATCATCTTTGCTCAAAACTTTGGGGATGTTATAAAGCATACTATTCAGACTGATGCCATTCCTGCATTGGCATCCAGAGTGAAACACAATCTGAGAATAAAAAATCCGAGGTGCGTGGCTTATGACATTCTTTTTGGATGTCCTGGATGGGTTCAAGGAGTAATTCAAGCAGATGCTTTCGGGAAATCGGGTATGGCTAAAACTTCTTTAGTCATAGGAGGGGAGACTTTATCTAGAGTTTTGGACATGCACGATAGAGACAGTATGATATTCGCAGATGGAGCTGGAGCTACCGTGGTGAAGTATGAAGACAGTTCGGATGATAGCGGCATTCTCTCTGTAGCTAGCTTATCTCACACTTTAGATGAAGCGTTCTACATCTATTTAGGAAAGTCAAATTTCCCCGAGTCTGACCCCAGAATTAGATACATTAAAATGCACGGCCGTAAAGTATATGAATATGCGCTTACACATGTGCCAGTAGCTATGAAGGAATGCTTAGATGATGCTGAAGTAGCTGTATCTGACTTAAAGAAAATCTTCATCCATCAGGCTAATGAAAAATTGGATATGGCTGTAATAAAGCGTTTTTATAAGCTCTATGGGATTAGAGAGGTTCCATTAAATATCATGCCTATGAATGTTCATGAATTAGGGAATAGTTCTGTAGCCACAGTTCCTACGCTATTGGATCAAGTAAGAAATGGAGCTTTTCCGGAACATGAATTGAATAAAGGTGATGTCGTCATGTTTGCCTCTGTAGGTGCAGGGATGAACATCAATGCAATTACGTATAGGGTTTAATTAGTAAAAACTGTTTTCGGTACTATTTTTCTGCTCCTATTTTTGATAAATTTAAAAGTCGGATTTTCGCTAAATAAATAGAGCATGAAATGAAAGTATTAAAAGAATTTAAGGAGTTTGCTGTAAAAGGGAATATGATAGATATAGCCATCGGGGTTATCATAGGCTCCGCTTTTAATAAGGTTATAGATGTCATCGTAAAAGACATCATTATGCCGCCCCTTAACTTGCTTACGGGATCTATGGACTTCTCTGCAGGTAAATTAATTCTAAGAGAGTCTGTAGTTAGTGCTGATGGTGTGATTACATCAGAGATAGTCTTGGCTTATGGCAAGCTTTTTAATGTACTTATCGATTTTATCATCATCGCTTTCACTATTTTTTTGGTAGTGAAATTCATGAATAGGTTGAGGAATAAAGCTCAAGATTCTGCAGACAAAACCGTTAGTACTCCCAAAGACATAGAGTTACTCCATGACTTAAAAGAACTCATGGAAGCTCAGAATGAACTCCTGAAAAAGTCTGTTCAATAGTCCTGCTAGAAATTCATTTATCCACTAGGTTTGTGTAACCATGAAAAAGCTCCTCACCCTAAAATTTGGGAAAAGTGTATTTAAATTCGGATTAGGTTCTGTAGTGGCTACAGTAGTAGATTTACTGCTGTTCGTTTTTGTTTTTAGTCCCATCCTGAGTCCGTTCTATGCTTATTTAGCGGCAGCAGCTATTGGGATTTCTGTCAATTTCTTAATCCAGAAATTGTTCATTTTCGAAATGAAAAAATCGGTGTATTCAACATTTTTACTTTCTGTTTCTGCGTCTATAATTACTACGTTTATAGGAGCGTTTTTAATAGAGGAGTTTGTGGGGTGGTCTATTCTAACAGAGAACTTGGAAGAAACTCACGTAAAAACGGTAGCTTATATTCTGGTCACAGGAATTCGTTTTTTTCTCAATTTCTTCAGTAAGAAGTATATTTTCGAGAGAAAATTTGTCTAGTCCACCCGTATCAGCTGTAAGTCGGCATTGCCAAAAGCGCGCATTTGGAAAAGTGTATCCCCAGCTATTTTTCTAGCCAGATGTCCAGAATAACCCAGATAGTATCCGCTGCCATGACCTTCATCTGTAAACCGCAGCACATTACCCGTTTCTAGAAAATAGTAATAAGGAATCTGGAAAGGAATATCTGGTGGAATTTCAATGGTCACTTTTTCTTCTACTCCAAACATGGCTACATCTGGGTGCAGCTTCATGTGAGTTCCTAAAAAAGTAATAGGTTCACCATTGGATAATACAACGAGTTCTTTAGCTATTTTTCTATATGGTTTTCCTTTATTTATTTTCTCCTGAGTGATCGGCAGCGCTATGAGGTTAAAGCTGAGTCTTAGTAAAAACAACCCTAAAATAAACGTCCACATAAAGTTTATAGAACTAGAATTCTTAAATGTGACATACGCTGAAACGAGCACTAAAACACCCACTAAAAAAATGAACGGATAACTTAGGACAGCATCTGTTTGAATAAACAAAACTGAAGCATGCCCTAAAGCTGCTAATACTAGTAGTGAAGCACAAATTAGCCCTGCAATTCTAATCCTTTTTTTAGATAAGGAGAAGCCTTCATCTAGGCAAAACACACTCACCGTGCATATAAACGGAAGGAACATATATAAGTACCTTTCTCTCACGTCAGAAGAAATCCAGTATAAAATAAAATTAGCTCCTATAAATAGCACACAAAACTTAAGAAACGGATTATCCCAAAGCTTATTCCTAACCTCTTTTTTTACCAGAAAGAATAACCCTAAAGACCATGGAAGTGCTATGTGAAGTAGCTTTAATGGGTTTGTAAAAAACGCATTTAAAGTAACTCTTATTCCTTCTTGAGTAACACTTTTTTGAGAAGCTTGGTCAAATAGATTGGCCAGATAATCACCTGCATTATTGGAGATGTTATAAGTATAAAAGTAACTGCCTAAGATGGCAAACAAGACTGCTAT
>Ga0209712_10003677_pt1 | contig 12394 bp, 13 predicted proteins | sample ArcOceMetagenome_FD_187443 | JGI IMG/M metagenome (GOLD analysis project Ga0209712, IMG submission 187443) | Marine eukaryotic phytoplankton communities from Arctic Ocean - Arctic Ocean - Greenland ARC118M Metagenome (SPAdes) (version 2) | ecosystem: Environmental > Aquatic > Marine > Oceanic...
AAAGAAAACCCATATGGTCTTACAGAATTTGATATTGAAGAAATTGATGAACTTCTAAATGTTGAGAAAGAGCTAGAGGAAGAGTAATGAGTATCAATAAAGAGCAAGTGTCCTTAGTATTTAAAGGGTTTGCTATGGGGATCGCTGATATTGTTCCAGGAGTATCTGGTGGAACAATAGCCTTTATCACTGGTATTTATGATGATCTTCTCGCGAGTATTAGTTCTGTTGATAAACAATTCATCTCTTTTTTACTCAAATTTCAAATTAAAAATGCCCTCAGTCACATTAATTCGAGCTTTCTGATACCACTATTTATAGGAATTACTTTCGCGATTGTGTCCATGAGTAAAGTGATGCATTTCTTTATGAATTCTTATCCAATTTACACATGGTCGCTATTTTTTGGCCTTATTGGTGCTTCAATCCTCTTTATTGGTAAGCAAATTAAGAATAGATTAAATCCTAAGAATATAATTGCAGTAGTTGCAGGAGCTATTGTGGCGGCGCTTATAGTTTCTTTAATACCAGTTGAAACGCCAAAGTCTAATCTGTATCTATTTGGATCTGGAATGATTGCAATATGTGCAATGATTCTTCCAGGTATTAGTGGCTCTTTCATTTTACTAATCCTAGGTAAGTATGCACATGTTACCGGAGCAATTAAAGCTCCATTTGCTAGCGGTAGTCTTCCAATAATAATATTTTTTTCTGTAGGTTGCTTAGTAGGTATTTTATCATTCTCTAAATTACTAAACTGGCTTTTAAAGAACTATCACAATTTAATGATGTGTTTTTTAACTGGTTTTATGATTGGATCGATGAAGAAAATTTGGCCTTGGAAAGAAACTCTAGAGTCTAAAATAATAAGAGGTAAGACTTATATTTTAAAAGAGACAAATATACTACCTGATCCATTTGATCAAACTGTTATTGTTGCAATTACTTTAATGCTTATAGGTTTTTGCTCCGTTCTTTTATTAGACAAAATTGGAAATAAGAAATAAAATCAAAAGTAGGATTACGGGGTCATAGCTCAGCTGGATAGAGTAGTTGGCTTCGAACCAATTGGTCGGGGGTTCGAATCCCTCTGGCCCCGCCATTATTTATAAAAAATGAATTAGCTTAATCGTCTTTGATACACGAGTATTATTTTTCAAAGCAAACTTAGCTTTGTTAAATCCTGGAGGCCCAGTAAGTACTCTTGGATTATTACTAAATCCAAATCCTTCTTTAGGTATTCCTAAAAAATTAGTATCCATCTTCTCATTTGAATTTTTGTCATGAAAAAGAGCTACCGCATAATTACCGGCAGGTAGATTTTTAAAAGTATAGGAAAAGCCTTTAACTGTTTTAACTACAGCTTGTTCTATTGCCATGTTGTAATCATCAGGAAAGCCTTTTGAGCTGTTATAAAGAGCGATTAATACTTTACCTTTTGCAGACTTTAAACCTGTTAATTTAACAGTTATCTCTGAAGCAAAAGTAAATGAGCTAGTCGCTAGAAGCGAGATCAAAACAAGATATTTCATAATTTCTCCTTGATATAATCTACATCATTTTCTTTTACGAAAGTTGAAAATTGTAAATTATTCTTAGATTAGGCCTACGTAAATGATTGATTAAAGTCCTCGTTAGTCCAAAAATATACTAAAACCAATACTATTTGATACAATTGTCTCTGTTTCAGTACTGGCTTCATCATCTGAGTAGTTGATAGAATAAGAATTGTTTGGATTTATATTGAAGCTTGTCCCAGTGTTTGTAGTATCATACTCAGAGTTATCAAATATAGTTTTTCCAGATGAAAATTCGAAGTCGAAGAAATCTAAAGGGTAGAGTGATATTGAATTTGAAGTCAAAGAAGTTATTACATCAGTAACAGATGTTATTGATTAAATCGATTTGTGTTATTTACTGAAAGTGTTTTATCTGAGTAGCTAAAATTGGTTTTAGAAAAGTTTAAGCTAACATATTCAGTGACACCTTGATCAAGAGTTATGGTATAGGATCGATCATTATAGGTCTCTTTGATGTCTCTACACCTTCCATTTTTCGTTGTTCCTGATGTTTTTTGAGAGTATCCTCTATAATAGATATCAATTGATAGGGTTGTAATCCATACTTTTACATTCCATAAGTTACTCAATTCATATTCGTTTTAAATTCCTATTCTAAACCAAAGGATTTTATCTGTGTTAGATCCAACTCCCATGGTTGACCCTAAATAAAAGCTAAACCTAGATTGATCTTAAAACTGTAGAGCTGATGATAAATCGTTTGTTATAAAGTTATTCGAAGAGACTTGATAGTCTAAATTTATACTTTTAGAAACAATATCTAAAGCATAAAATGAGGGTATTGTAAGGATGAGTATTCGCAATATAAATATCAAGGGGTGTTTTCTCGTTTCAGTTTTCTTCTTTCTTTTTTAGAGCGCTGTCTGATTATTCTTAAGAATTTTGTTCTTTGATTTTTATCCATTTGCCTAAGTTTCTTCAGCTTTTTCTTTAGTTTATTTCTCTTCTGTGGAGAAAGTTTTTTAAAACTTTGAAGTTTTTTTATGATCCTCTGTTTTTTGTTTTTTGAGAGTTTTTTAAATCGTTTAAAACGTTCTTTTAATATATTCTTTTTTGATTTGTCTAAAGACTTCCACTTTTTATACTTTGATCTCAACTCTTCTTTTTTTTCTGGAGATAAACTATCCCACTTGTCTTTATTACTAGACTTTGAAAAAGCACAGAAAGAGAAAAAAAATATGAAAATTAAAATTTTAGCTTTCATTTGTAACCTCATCTTTAGTACTTGAATCTTCGATTGATTCTTCTTCTTCTTCAATCAACTCAGAATGATCTTCAATTATTTCCATGGCCATAAAGAAATCAAGCTCATTTATAATTTCACTATCATCAATGTCAGTGGCCAGTATTGATGTTGAGATCAATACTAGACAAATGATTTTACGAGTTAATGTTATCATCTATTTCTTCCTCTAAAATTAGCTCTATATCTTCAAGTTTTAAGTCATTCTCTTCAAGAAAGCTTAAGGACTCATACTCTTCAAGTAACTCAATGTTTTGAACCAACTGCATATCATTTAAGTTTTCGTTGTTGTTATTCATAACTATTACAAATAGAAATACTATTGAAAATAGGACGGGAACTAGAATCTTAAAATTCAATTTAGGTGACTGATTCTTTATAGGAAGTCTTTTAAGAAAGTTTTCACTAATTTCTTTTGGTAGTTTTTTGTTTGTTTTGGAATTTAGCATCTCAAATAAATTTTTACTCATTTGAACCTTCTTTTCTTATTATTTCTTTTAAAAGGTTTTCTTTCGCTCTATATAATAGGGACTTTACTGAGGATTTTGATATTTTCATAATTTCAGCGATCTCGTCATAGCTAAACTCATTTAAAACTCTTAGTGAAAGAACTTCTTGTTGAGTATCTTTTAGAGTCTTCATTGCATTCAATATTTCAGATGAAGCCATTGCTTTTATAATTAGAGTCTCAGCGCCTTCCAAATCTGACTCAATAGAGTCCATATTGTTAATCTCTGTATCTTCAAATGAATTTATATCACTAGTAAACCTTGTAGCATCCTTGGATTTTAAATAATCAATTGTAGTATTTCTAGCTATTGCCCAAAGCCACGTTGTAAATTTTTTTTGTGGATTATAATGACTAGATTTATTAAATACTTTGAAAAATACTTCTTGAGTTAGCTCACTTGCCACAGACTCTTGAAAAGTCATATTACAGATATAACTATAAATAGGATGTTTATATCTATTAAATAACACTTCAAAGGCCTCCGTATTGCCAATATTGAGCTCTTTCATTAGAACTTCATTTGAGAGCTTATTAATAGGTACGAGCAAAAGTTTAAAAAGTTGCGATATTCTTTTATTCATACTTATATTCTAATGATTTTGGTGATTTATGATAGAATGGGAATAAAAATACATTAAATAAAACATTTTTCGAAACCTTTTTGATGTTTGGTCGTATTATCTAATAGGACATTAAAGAAGCCTGAATATATCAACTAATTTGGAGATTCTAATGAAAAACTTATTTTTAACACTATCGCTACTATTTTCAGTTACCGTTATGGCCCAAGATAATACTGAAAGTCAGATGAATGCTGAAAAACAACAATTTAAAGCCCAAAGACAAGCTGAGCGTGATGAGTTTAAATCTGCAAGATCAGCAGAAAGGGAAAAAGCTAAAGCTGCTAGAAAAGAAATTGGTGCAAATGCCAAATCTCAGATGCAAGCCCTAAAAGAACAGGTAAAGAATGGATCAATAACAAAAGAGCAGGCTAAGGCTAAAAGAAAAGAAATAAAGAGTGCAGCTAAAGAAGCAAGAAAATCAAATAAACAATCTTTACAAGAGTCTAGAAAGTCATCTAGAAGTGAGTTTAAATCACAAAGAAAATCAGATAGAGAGTCTTTTAGAAGTGAACGGAAAGAAAAGAAAAAAGCTAAGCGAACACAGAGAAAAGAAGCAAGAAAGGCAAAAAGAACTGAAAGAAGAAAAAAATAAGATATAAAGAACTATTATGGGCATCGATAAGATGCCCTTTTTATTGCCAATAAATGAGGGCAAATAAGGTTAAATATCTATAATTACTATTTAAGTCTAGATAAATAATTTCGGATACTTATATAAACTACCAAGAGTCTCTTAAAATAAACTAAGGATATTGGGAGATTTATTTTAAGAGGTAGCCGTGAAGACTATAATTTATAGTATCATTTTTTCTTTATTTTCTAGCTCTAGCATAGCTTTGGCGATAGAGGATTCAAATCTAAATTGGACACAAATGTCTAACGAAAATAATATTGTTATTTTCGAAGGTGAAATTTCCAAAGACGGAGTTATTCCACTTAAAGGAACACTGATAATTAATTCTTCTATTGAAAAAGTTGCTGCAATTCTAGATGACTCTTCTCTAAGGTCCAGTTGGCTTCCAGCAATACAAGATTTAAGTGTATTAAGTAAAAGTTCTCCATATAAAAAAGTCGAGTTCTATCAAGTTAAAATGCCATTTATTATATCAGATCGAACATTTATTATGGAATCTAGGGCCTCTATAAACTCTGCTAAAGATGAAATTTTTGTAACAGTTAAATCAGTACAAGATAAAAGGAATCTTGATTCCTCAAATGTTAGAGGCAACGTTCAAAATAGTTATATTAGAATTAAGAAAATATCTAATAATCAAACCTTAGTTGAAGGTGCCTTTTATACAGATCCAAAAGGTTATGTACCAAATTGGGTGGTAACTAGATTCACTCGGGAATTCTGTCGAGAATCATTGTTAAAGTTAAAAGTACTTACCGAGAAAAAAACAATTTCCAAAAGTACTCTTAAAAGATATGCTAACTTAATGAACAGCTACAGAGAGCAGAACATAGTTGCCGATTCCAATTAAGGTCTAAAATGAAACTAGGTGCAAAACATATTTTAGTTGAACACGAATATGAAGCAAAGGACATTCTAAAAAAAATGTCTAATGGCGAAAAATTTGAAGATTTGGCTAAAGATTTCTCAACATGTAGCTCTGCTAATGAAGGTGGAGACCTTGGAGAGTTCTCTAAAGGTATGATGGTAAAGCCATTTGAAAAGGCTTTACTCAACTTGGAGATTGGAAGTATTTCTGCCGTTGAAAGAACTCAATTTGGATACCATATCATTCTCAGGACTAAGTAAAAAACAAGATTAAAAAAGTGCCCATTTAATGTGTCAAAATGCGAATGCATTAAGATCTGTTTTATATTTTAATCAATCTCGCCTCTGTAATATCAATACCTTTCGTTATTAATTAAACATCTAACTGAAACTCTCTAAAACAGTTATAATTAGGTATGAAAAACTTGAAAACAAAAATGATTATTTTTAACTTTAAAAGTAACTCTGTTCATTTAGATACTTTAAGTAGAAAGTATTCGGATTCTAGTGTTGTCGACTTGATTGTAATGCGAGATTACAAAGAAATTAATAATATATTGAAAAACCTTGGCAGTGTTAAGGCTATCTTTATTTTTAAGATAGAGAATAAACATCGATTCACACAAGTCTTAACTATATTAAAGGCAAGATACAAACAGATATATTTAGGGTCAATAAAAGCTATTTATGTTAAAGATCGAGAAAATAGAAATGCTGAAGATTACTTAGTTAAATTTGGATGTTCGATTCAAATTGATAACAAAGTCAGTCAAAAAGCCTTTAGTTTAAAGATCGATTTAGCTGTCAAAAGTATTATTCCAAAACAAAACTATTCTGACTTTAATGGAATATCACAAAAAGACCAAATTATAGACTTATCTACTAATATTCATGATGGTTTAGATACTGAGTTCATTAAGCTAGCTAATGTTCTTGATAAAGAAGTAGAGAGTATACCTTTTCAGTTAGTAGATTCATTAGCGAATAATATGGAGTTCAAAAAATCAAAGTTCTCATTAAACTTGTTAGAAGAAGATCATCCAGAACTTGTAAGTTATATCAAAGAGTCTGGAGATGTCGGAAAAGTTAACATTCAGGATGGTAGGATCGCTATAAGCATATCTAATAATGTTGCAGAGGGTATTCAATGCTCACTGGATAATTTTGAAAAAGAAAATATTACATTAGAGATGGGTGGTGTTGTTAACTTGAATGAAGGGGATGATATTAGTATCTCTGTTAAATTTATTTATAATAAGTGTAAAGTTGAAATTGAGCTTGACGGTAATGTTTCAGACTGTGAATTATCTGACTCTATTAACGGCTCTAGTTTTGTAACGATAAAGTTAAGTCAGTCAGAAGATGAAAAGCTAAATTACTTTATGTCATTATATGAGCAACGCCAAAAATCGATAAAAGACTTTATGGAGCTTGCAAAAGGTTATTAATATAATGAAGATTATTCTTTTTATCTCTACTCTATTATTCTCTTTCAATATCTTTGCGGGTAACTCTAAGATTACTTCATTTGGTAATGCAAAAGGAAAACTACCAAATATATATGGAAATAAAGCAAAAACATTCTATTGTAATTGTGACTATCAAAAAAAATCAATTAAATTACAAGGCTGTGGACTTCAACTTAAAAAATTCAAAAAAAGATCAAAACGACTTGAATGGGAACATATAGTCCCGGCTCATGCGTTTGGAAAAAGTTTCAAAGAGTGGAGGGATAGTAAATCTATTTGTGGAGCAAAGAAATCTAAGTCAGGTAAAATAAAAAAGATATCAGGAAGAAAATGTGCTTCTAAGAGAAATAAACTATTCCGCTATATGGAAGCAGATATATATAATCTAGTCCCCGCAATTGGATCTATAAATGCGATAAGAAGTAATTACTCGATGGCCGAAATAAATAGAAGTCAGAAACTTTGTAGTACAGATCTCAAGATTTCAAAACGAAAAGTTACTCCTCCATCTTTTAGGAAAGGGGACGTCGCTAGAATTTATATGTATATGGATCAGGAATATCCCGGCAGAGGAATTATTTCAAAAAAGAATCAAGGACTTTTTAAGAAATGGAATCTTGAAGACCCTATTAGTGCTGAAGAGTGTGTCATTTACTTAAAAAAGAAAGCATTTCAAGGAAATATAAACAAAGTTCTTGAGTCACACTGTCTACTAAAGTAAAAAATGCCAACATTTCTAACTTCCTAATTTTACGATAAAATAATTGTAATCTTATATATTGGAGTTTGAATGAAGTTATTTGTGTTGTTATGTCTTGTTTTGGGTTTTAGTAGTTGTTCAAAGAAAAAAGTATATTTAATAAAACAATGGCATCTATCGCCTAGTGAAATTACTACGGATTTAATTAAGTCTAAGCAATTACCACAATATATTAACCAGATTGATATTTATGATCGCTTGATTGATCTTAAAATAAAAAGAATATCTAGCCTCGTTATTGCAGAGGGCTGTTCAAACATAGAAAGTTACTTTAACTCAAAGTTTAACGGATGGAACTTAGAGTTACTGAAAGAAAGAGAAAATTTAGGAGATCTAGATGAAATCTTAGCACCGGTTCCAATGAAAATGAAAGCTAAGTTTAAAAAAGATATTACTGTTGTTTGTGGAGATGATCTTGATTTAATCAAGCAGAATAATTTAGCCCTTTCAAATCTGAAAGGATTCAGTGGATTCTATGAGAAATTAAAGTATTTCAAGAATGTAGACCAAGAAAAATTTAATAAGTATTTAAAAGCTTTTAAAGAGACAACGACTATAGCTGATGGGGAAGACCCTATATTAGTTGCTAAGAATAAAACACTTGCTTCATTAGAGAATATAAAGTTTCTTATCGAAAAAAGAAATATAAAATTCTTAGAAAAGATCACTGCTAATATTGATGAAAACCCTTCCGTTGTAATTGGAGGGCTGCATATTCCGAGCCTTTCAAAAAGTTTAAAAAAACTTGGTATTGAATTTGAAATCATTACTCCTTTGAATTATCCAGCAGACGACGAGAAGCTCTTCGTCCAGCTCTATAAAGCTCTGGACGATTATAAAGAAGAAAATCTTGTGTATTTTCAAGTCCCTGAGGGATTCTCTCCAAGTCTATTTCCAGTAAAAAATACGATCTCTAGGGAAAAACTTTTTTCAAAGGATGAATGGAAAGAAATAGAAAAAATTACAAAAAAATATAGTATTGACCCTCGAATCCTGTATTCAGACTTGGATAAGGATGGGATTAGAGACTTTACGTTATCAACATCTGGTTCTACTGTTGTTTTATCTGCTGAGGATAATGATTGGGATAATGATAAAATACCCAATCTTCTAGACTCATCAATTGGCTCGGATGAAACATTTATAATTAATAAAACGACTACGAACTTTGATAATATCTATAATACTTCTGGAATTGATATCAAAAAATCTTTAAATATTATTCAAAAAAGAGGATATTTTTTAACTACGTCTAAAGGTATAAAACATGATGTCTTATTAATTAAGGTCTTTTCAGAAGTCTTACAAAAAATGAAGATACCAAAAGACTCTTTAATCACAATTAACGCAACAAAACCCTCTATTCGTTTTGGTAAACAAGCCTTCTTCTCATATATTCCACAATCTAAATCCTTAGAGTTTTATCCACAGGAATTGTATCGCTACCTTATAAATAAAAAGAATAAAGAGTTTAAGGGGGTTCCTTTTAAAAAATTTTTAGATGGCGTTATTATTCCTATTCTAATCCATAGTTTTGCTCATGAATTAGCCCATACATATAAAACTGACTTTTTAAAAATTGCTAAAAAATCAGGTTGGAGTTGGAAAGAAGAAACAGTGAATTCTAGATATTTAAATAGCTATAGAATTAAAGATAAATACTTAAATAAAGTTCTAGTAAACGTGAAATATGCGGAAAAATCATATAAAGACTGGCTACTAGACCACCAACAATATGTTAATGTAATAAATCAATTAATTAGTAAGAAATTATCTGATAAGAAATTTTCAGAAAAAGCAAAAGATCTAAAATGGTACATGAAAATTATAGGTAAAGCTCAGCAGTACCAAGTAAGTTATTTAGTGCATAATAAAATACCAAGCCTTTATAGCTTAAGTTCTCCCAAAGAATGGATAGCTGAAATATATGCAGCATGTGTGTTTCAGAATTTTTATCCAAACTCTATAAAAGCCTCAGAGTCTATAAGGTTTGAATTACTAATGGGGTTTAATCCTAGTTCAATGCCTAAAGGTAAATGCCAATAAAAGAGTGCAGCGTACTAATATCTGATTACAACTAAGCCTTCTAAGTTGCCGAAATCTCTTTTTTTCGAGTAATTTGCCGTATCTAAGAGATAATATATTTAGAATTTGAGAAGAGTTTTTAAATTGCCGAAACGTCTACATAAGGAAGGTTTTAGGCCATGAAAAAGTTGTCATTTATTTTACCTGTTCTCTTAGTAATCCTAATCGCATTTGCTGGCGGTGACGGTAAAAAAGTTGCTATTATCAAACTTAAAAAAGGATCGGCGACTATTATTTCTTCTGATGGGACTATCGTAGAGGCTAAAAAAGGCTTATGGGTAGCACAGGGAAGTGTTGTTAAAACTGAAGCAAGAAGTTTCGTTAAGTTAAGCTTTATTGATAAGTCGACTATGAATATTGGACCTAAGTCGGAAATGAAAATAGAAAAATTTTCTAAAAATGAACCAGGTGTTATTAACGTAATCTCAGGAAAAATAAGATCTAAAGTTAGTAAAAATTATTTAAAAATGGATAAAAATAAATCTAAGTTATTTGTCAGATCTAAATCAGCAGTAATGGGAATTAGAGGAACTGACTTTGCCTTTACGATGAATAAAAAAACTGGCGCTTCTACAGCAGTTCTTTTTGAAGGTAGCGTTGTATTTAATAGAATAAATAACAAAAATAGAAAGTTAGATCTTGAATCTATAGTCAATAGAGGCCGAAGAATTAAACCTGGCCAATTCTCTATTGTGAGAATGAATTTGAAAAATCCTACTATTCCGGCGAAAATGAGCTCGAAGCAAATAAAAAAATTAGAGAAAAATGAAAACTTTGTATCTAATAAGTCTGATTCTGCTAAACCCCAAAAACTAGTTAAATCAATTGTTCCTCCAGGACTTTCTGGTGATATTGTTTCTAATGATGGTAAAAGTTTAGAGCTGGGTATTAAAAAAGTAGTAAAAATAAATGTTAAGCATAAAGAAAAAGTCTTTGATGAAAAAGCAAAAAGTGATTCAAAAGGTTTTGCTAATGGAGATTCAATAAAGCCTGTTGATGGGGCGATTGTTCACATCGAATCTGGAACAGTAATACCAATTGGTAAAGATGCTGTTTTTGATAGTAATAACGGAGAATGGGTTTCTAACTCTGTTGGATCTGTAGATGATAAAGGTAGTTATGTTCCACCTGTTAACTACACAATAACTGATGAAGGTAATCTATTAAAAACTGTTGGCAATCAAATTCATATTGTAGACACTAATATTAAGTCAATTGATCAAGTTCCATCGATGGGCAATATCCAAACTCAAATATTTGTACCTACTGCTGTTGAAGGGCCAAAGCCTGCTGGTGAAGCTGAAAAAGCTCCTCTTGGAGTTGTCGGCTCAATTAATCCAGATGGAAACTTATTACCTCCACCACTTCCTATAGGAACACCATTTGCACCAAATACTTATAATCTGTATGGACCAGGTGGACCAGGTGGACCAGGTGGACCAGGTCCTAAAACTAAAGCTAGATTCAAAGTAATAAAAGGCCAGTAAGCTTTTAACTCAAGTATGATCTGTATAATCATGCCGTCTATTAAATAGTTTCATTTTATTTTATAATTTACCTAATAACATAAGGTTAGGTAATGCTTAGAATACTTCCATTTTTATTTCTATTTTGTTTGTCTTCACAGGTATTTGCAGAGAAGCATTCTACTAAAAAAGTTATCAACGCCATCTTTAAACAATTTAATGCTGGAAATTATGAAGAGGTTATTCAAGACCTAAAGAATATTCAAGCCCAAATAGATATACACAAAAAATACAGAAGTGATATTCAAGGATTAATATACTATTGGCGAGGACTTAGCTATATTAAGACAAGTGAGTACGATCTTGGAGTAGAGTATTTAGAGAAGGCCATACAATCAAAGTTTAAAGCAAAAGATATTTATTATGAATATGGACAAGCTCTTTACGTATCCGATAAGTTAAAAAAAGCCCGATTAGCTTTTAAGAGATCGGTAAAAAATAAGTTTAAGATTGCTGTTTCACTATATTACATTGCGTACATATCACAGCAATTAAAAGATTATAAAAAAGCTGTAAGTTTTTATAATATGATCGAAAGAATGCCAGTACAGAATACGAAAGATATTTTACAGGCATCAAGAATGCAGATCGCAGAAATTTATTTAAAACAAGTAGAAAAACTTCCAGATAGTTTTCGCTCAATTGAAAAATATGTTATTCCGAAATTCAAAGAAGCCTTAGCTCACAATCCACAGTCCAATTTGGCTGATGATATTCGACAAAAAATTGAAATGATTCAAAGAAGATACGACCTTCTCATTTTTAAAATGAGAAATGGAAGACCAACAACAACTCCAAGATATTTTTTGAAGGCAAATGTATCTTATAGTGTTGATGATAATGTTAATCGATTAGATAAGGACAATTTAGCTTCTTTAGACGCTAAAGATTATGCAAGTAATTATTCCAATACTGGTCTATACGGAAGGTATACATTCTATCCTAATTCATCAATTTCAGTTTCACCTGAAATTACAGCTTCATATACTTCATACCAATCTGATTCAGCATCTATCATCACAAATAATAATTATTATGCAACAGGTGGTTTAACGTTTAACTTTGAGCATACATATAATCAGTCTCCAGCTACCAC
>Ga0209712_10003678_pt1 | contig 12393 bp, 12 predicted proteins | sample ArcOceMetagenome_FD_187443 | JGI IMG/M metagenome (GOLD analysis project Ga0209712, IMG submission 187443) | Marine eukaryotic phytoplankton communities from Arctic Ocean - Arctic Ocean - Greenland ARC118M Metagenome (SPAdes) (version 2) | ecosystem: Environmental > Aquatic > Marine > Oceanic...
AAGCCCCTTCCTCCATAAAAGTTAAGCGCCCTGCTGTAACATACCACTTACCCATAAAACGTTTTATATCGACGTTATCAACAGTTTTATTAAATTTATTTTTATGGGAACAACTAAAATTCATTACACACACCAAGGCCCAGATTAAAATTTTCAAATTAACTCCAAGAAGTCTTATTAGATAAAAATTTATAATATCATGCAACAAAGTATTAGAGCTAGATATTCCTTAACTTATCGATCGGGGGAACTTTTGTCTAACCACATCTATTGATAGGCCGTTAATTTTTTTATAGCCTAAATAAAAGTTGAAAGGAGTATTTATGAAATTATTGTTAGCATTACTATTAGTTACAAATGTGGGATTTGCATCTCCAATAGACGGTGAAATGACTTACAAGACACCATCTGGAGAACTAGTAGATAGACTTGTTACAATAGAAGTTCCATCAAGGGGACAAGGTGAAGTTATCTTATCAGGACAAAAATTTGAATGGAAAACAAAAGCTTTCAAATCTTTTGTTAACAACGGCGAAACAATATTTATTGCTGGATTTAAAACTCAATTTAGAAATTTTAAATCTACGATCCTTTTTAAAGGTACTTATTTAAAAGGAAGTAATAAAATAATATATGCTGGAAATTTTTACAAAAAGACAGGGCATAAAAACTTAGAAAATTTAGAAAGCTTAAGTGGTTTTGATTATAGTGGAAGCTTCCGCTTTGATTACTTAAGATAAAAAAACTCTTGGAGTGTGTGACCATAGATTGGTAATCAGAATTGACTAGATCGACCTTTCAGTTCACACTCCAAGGAAAGTATTTTAAAAACGTAGCATTCTCCAGTGTTCTTTTGGGATAGACCTTCTTGGTCTATATAAACGAAGATCTAACTCTTTTAATTCATCCTCATTAAGGTTATTATTAATACTCACTTCAACAGCTTCATCTTTTCGTCCAGATAACTCAAGTGCCCTAATCAAAAATAAATATCCACTAACTGAAGTTGGAAATTCAGAAAGTAAAGTTTCAGATACTTCAATTGATCCTATCATAGTCTTCTTTCGATAACGCTCTAAGAAGAGAGATCTCAACCAAATCTTCATTTAAATAATCTTTCTTTTCTAAAAGACCATTCTCAATCTTATCTTCTAAGAACTCTTTCACTCATAACGTCAAAACCTGACATTGTTTCTAAAAACTTTGTCATTACTTCATCTGTTATATTAACTATCCTAGATCCCTCTTTAGAAAGAAGTAAAATGATTTTGGGTTAATAGCTTGAATATACATTTGGATTTCTAGAGATTAATTGCTCTATATAGAACGTATTCCCCTATCTAGCTGAGCTAAAGTTAAATCTCTTCTATTTTTTATATGTAAAATCTATTTTAGGCTTCAACAAATTGGAGGTACCTGTCATGGACCTCAATGAAATATTTTTTTTAAAAAATATATTTTCTATTCACTAATAAATAATATGATTAGTCTCATTAAAGAAAATGAGAAATAAGTGCCTACCAAAGTGCAAGCACTACATATTTAATAATTAATCAACTATTGAAAATTCAATAATCTTTTTAGCAACAACCCCTGGCCGTTCTCTTTGAACAGAAGATCCACTTTTCTCAATTTCAACATATTCAAAGTAAGGGCGAATATCTTTAAAGTCTTGTGCTTTCGCTATTTTATTATCTTGAAATGCTTCATATTCTTTTCCAAAAATAGCAAGTACAGGAATGAAAACACCAAGGCTTGATTCTTCAAAGCTTCTATATAACTGACCACCAACGAAGGATAAAGTTAAGAATCTTTGGTCTACTTTTTCTCTAAGAGCTAAAAAGTCAGCAAGTAAATTGTCATTGATAAGAGTATCGTCAAAGAAACTGAATCCTAAAAAGTATCGAAGAGAATTAGGATTTAATAAATTCTGATAAAAAGCAGTCGCTGCACTATCATCAGCATAGAGTCTGTCATAAAGAGCTTGCTCTCTATTACTTGGGGCTTCGATTAATGAATTTATTCCAGATGGATTTAGAATAATTGCTCTTCTAACTAGATCTGGACGAGTACTACTAATTTTTAAAGCGGCATTACTTAATATTGATTCTGAAACTAGTGTTGCTCTCTCTTTTACAACTTCAACTAAGAAATTTTCAACAAAAACATCAAAGTCTTCTATGCTATATGATCTTTTAGGTTTTGAACTATCTCCAACACCTGGAAGGTCCATGATAAAAACTCTTTCACCTGCCTGATCTAGTAGAGGTAATAGTTTCTTCCAAGTTCTGTGACTTGCTCCACCGTATACACCATGAAAAAGTACGATAGGTTTTTTATTATTTTGATTAACAGGAGCTCTAAAACGAATTTTTCCAAAACCACTTACAGTTGTATCTGCATTTAAAAGACTATCTCCGTTAGCAAATGCACTAAAAGAAAAAGTTAATATTAATAATAAAAATAATTTCATAAATAGCTCCAAGTATAGATTATTATATTTCTATAACTAGCATCATATAAAAAAAAATAAAACCGTTCTAACGATTGTTAATAGAATAGAAAAGATATATTTAATTTTTTAATTTTTAATAAAAAGGGCTAACTAGGGTCATAAAGAAACCAACAAAACGCACCGCGCAGCGCAGCAAGTCTTTGTTTTGTCGTAAAAGCTTTTGGAATGAATTTTGCTTAATAGTAAGAATAAATTATTTAAGGAACTATAATGAACGAAGAAACTAAAAATTTTTATTTTGTTAACCCCTGGGTAGACTTTACTTTTATAGGTGGAGTTTCCATCATTGTATTCTTTATTCTCCTTTTATTCCAAGCTCAATTATCCACACTAAATATTGTGGCCTTTGCGGGAGTTTTAACTTGGATTTGTAATAATCCTCACTTTGCTGCTACTACCTATAAACTTTATAAATCAAAAGAAAATAGACAACAGTTTCCCTTTACTACTTACGTCATTCCTTTTGTCGTCTTAGCAGCTGTATTCGCAAGCATAGCCTTCCCTCGGACAATTGCTCCATTCTTAGTTAAATTCTTTTTTATATGGTCTCCTTTTCACTTTTGCGGCCAAAGTTTTGGAATCTCAATGCTATATGCAAAAAGAGGTGGATTTAAAATTGGAAACTTTGAACGCCAAGCTCTTAAAATATTTATCTATTCTTCGTTCATAGGAGTTCTCTTTCGTGTAGATAGTTATATTCAAACAGAGAAACATTACAACATAGAGTACTTGGCGCTAAATGTTCCGGAGTGGTTTTATGATATTAGTTTAATCGTCATGATTATTTCAGGGTTTTGTCTTCTTTACAGTATTCTTAAGCATAAAAAAGAAAAGGGTAAAGCCGTTCCTAAAATTGTTTTTTTACCAGCATTAACTCACCTGGTTTGGTTTATCGGAGGTGCAGAGAGTGATGGTTTCAACACTCTAGTTCCTTTCTTTCATTCAGCTCAATATCTTTTTATTGCTTGGGCGATGCAGACAAAAGATGTAGTTGAAAAGGCCAAAGCAAAATTGATTTTTGCTGATAAACCTTTTGTAGCAAAGAAAACAATTTTATGGTTTTTAACTAATTGTATAATTGGAGCTGCAATGTTTGAAGTTCTTCCACTTATTTTTCCAGCAGCAAGTATAGATCCAATGATAACAATGGGAATCGTTATTGTTGGAGTTCAAATTCATCATTTTTTTGTAGACGGTGTCATTTGGAAATTAAAATCACAGCATACGACTTCACCTCTTTTAGTTAATATGTCTGACTATATTGAAAATAAATCCAAACAAGAAACAGGGGCGATAACTATATGAAACACTTAAATTTCACTTTTTCACTTATTACCCTTTTGGTCTTATTTAGTTTAAATACTTTTGCGCAAAAAGCTATGGATCACTTAGTTTTAAAAACAAACAAAGGGCCAATTGTAATTGAAATGGAAAGTTTAGGAACTCCTCTTCATTTTGATGCCATAACTAAATTAGTTGAGATGGGCATTTATACTGGAACAAGTTTTAATTATGCTCAAGATGACTTTTATGTACAGATGGGTGATGAAACCTTTAGAGACTTTGGATTCTACGAGGAACAACTAGAATTAATCAAACCCATTCCTAATGAGATAACAGAATATCAACATCTCAGAGGGAGCGTTACCATGCCAAACTCACCAGATGATAAATTCAAGGGTGGACAGTATATATTTACGGTTATGCTTGATAGAGAAGTTGAATTGGATAAAAAGCAAACCATTATAGGCTTCGTCGTTTTTGGTCTTGATATCTTAGATGAAGCTTCTAGAAGATCGCATAATAAAAGTTTACTCGATACTCCATTAAAAATTAATACGGCCGTATTTATGACTAAAGAAAATGCACAAGCTTACTTTGAAGATACTAAAAAAAGTAAATTTGAAGCTGATATTTTTCAGTTTAGTAAATATAGCTTTTTATTTATCGTCTTCATTCAACTGATATTATTTTATGGAAAGAAAAAGATTGATTCTCAAATTGTAGAGTCGATTCAATTAATAGTATTTATAATTGCGGCCTTCTCAGCAATGGCGATGTTCTACCCTCTTATTGCAAACAGCACACTGGCCTCAGTTTTCTTAGTGGCCTCAATGCTTCTTTGTTTTAAAATGATGTCTAGCTTAGAGCGCTCAAGAGGATTATCTAAATAAAAAAGGGAGCCTATAGCTCCCCTTATCTTTGCATTTTTTATCTTTTTTTTGTCTCTAGTTTCTGTAACAAGTTCCACGACTTACTAATCTTCTGAGGCTATCCTCAAGGTCACGTCTTCCGTTTCCAAAAGAGATATCAAAGTTTCCTTTGAATCTACCATTAACATAAACCTGGTGATATCTACCATCAACATATGGAGTTACATAACAGTTTCTATAAAAACCATCTGTAAAATCTTGAATAAGAGTTCTATTATTTGAAAGGTTTAAAAGCCTTCTTAACTCTCTATTAGATTTTAGTGGGTGCTTATAACCATTTGTCATTCTTCTAAGTTTTGATCTTAATTGTTCCATTTGGTAAAAATCATTCTCGTTGTAATTTCCTTTAAACTGTCCGTAAACATAAAGTTGAGAATAAGTTCCTTGAACGTTTCTTTTAATTGATAAACCTTGATAAAGTTCAAGACTCACCTGATCAACGATATTCATAGATTGAATTCTAGAATAAATATCTCCGCCGTTACCAGGAGGATATCCGTTACCAGTGCTTCGGCCATAGTTGCTATCGATAGTTTCACATTTACCATACTGAATATTATTTGTTCTTTTATATTTATTGCATTCTCTTAGGGCCTCACGGCAAGAGTTTTCAATAAAAGGATTTGTGTTTGTTCCACTTAGTTCAACTAAACAGTCTGCAAAGCTAGAAGCCGACATAGATAGGAGAATAGCACTTATTAATAGTTTCATAGGTATTCCTCATTAGGGGTTATCAGTTAGACTTTTCATAGCATAAATAGAAATAAAATCGAGAAGATTCAATAAGGTGTGTAAAAATGTAATTATAATGGTTTAAATACCCACAATAAGATAGGATGCCACCCATGACTAGAAAAATTGAATTGTTAGCTCCTGGTGGGGATATTGAGGCCATTAAAGCCGCTATTGTTGGTGGTGCAAATGCCGTATATTGTGGACTTGATGTCTTTAATGCAAGAAATCGCGCATCAAACCTCTCCATAGATGAACTTTATGCTGCCATTCGATTGGCCCATGAATATAGCTGTGAAGTCTTTCTAACTTTGAATGTAGTTATTCTAGAACATGAAATACCAGTATTAGTCAGAATGCTTAACCAAATTGTAAACTCTGGAATTGATGGAATTATCGTTCAAGATTTAGGTGTATTTAATCTTGTTAAGAAACATTTTCCAACTCTTGATATTCACGCCTCAACTCAGATGACCACTCATAACGAAGGTCATATAAAATTTTTAGCCAAAATAGGTGCAACTCGCGTAAATCTATCAAGAGAGTTGAACCTACCTGAAATAAAGAGCTTAACGGCCTTGGCCCACGAGCATGATGTACTAACTGAAGTCTTTGTTCACGGGGCTCTTTGTATCGCTTTTTCAGGGCAATGCTATTCAAGCTCAGTAAGTGTAGGAAACTCAGGAAATAGAGGAAGATGTAGTCAAGCTTGTCGTGATGAATATGAAGTCACTGCAGCTGGAAATAGATACCCTCTAAATCTTAAAGATAATTCTGCATATTTTGATTTGCCTGAGCTTGTTGATGCAAAAGTTGATTCCCTTAAAATTGAAGGCCGAATTAAAGGCGCGCATTACGTACACACTGTTGTTGATACTTGGCGAAAACAAATTAATAGCTTTGTAGATTCAGGGCTTCTTATAAATGATGATTCTAATTTACATAAAGTTTTTAATCGTAGTTTTACCAATTCCTTTCTTACTGGAAAACTAACAAAAGATATGTTCATCGATAGTCCTCGTGACTATGGGATCAAGCATGCAGCTGAAACGAAAAACACAAACCTTTTTGAAGATAGAAAAGCTTTAGGTTTGACCCTAGCTGAAAAAGTGAAAGGTCTGAGCATTGAAAAACTTGATTTACAAATGAGCTTTACTGCAACTATGGGTGAACCATTAACTATAGAAGCAAAAACAAAAAATAATACATTTATAGTTAAATCAAAGGCCAGTTTAGTAAAAGCTGGTGATAGTTCAATTACAGAGGAGCTATTATATAAACGTTTTAAGAGTTTTAATAATGAAACTTACTTTTTAGCTGCTTTTAACTATAAGAATCTTGATGAAAACTTAAGTGTTCCTTTTAAAGAGCTAGGTGCTATGAAAAAGAAGTTGGCCTTTCTCCTTAATGGCTCTGTTGATGTTGTACCTTTGACAGAAGTAGCAAAACTAGTTAAAAACCCAAAAGTAAATGAAACACCGACACTTTCAATCTTAATAAGTGACGAAGAAGATGCTCGCTTAGGTGATATTACTAATGCTGAAATCTACTTTAAGATTCCAGAAAGCCTCAAGAAAGGTTGTAATAAACATATAGATCTTTTAATTCGTAACCCGCGTTTCATCCCTTGGTTCCCAGCTGTATTAATTGGAAAAGATTATGATGAAGCTGTTAGAATTTTAGAAATTGTAAAACCTAAGAAGATTGTTACAAACAATACTGGTGTGGCATTTATCGCCTATGAGTTGGGAATAGAATGGGTTGCAGGACCTTTCTTAAATACAACCAACTCTCATGCATTAGTTACTCTAAAAGAAGAATTAAACTGCTCTGGTGCGTTTATATCAAATGAGATTAATCGTAATCAAATTAAAAATATTACTCGTCCTGAAAATTTTAAACTTATGTACAGTATTTATCATCCAATCTTAATGATGACGAGTCGCCAGTGTTTCTTTCAACGAACTGTAGGCTGTAAGAAACCAGCTATCGAAGATAACTGTATGCTATCTTGCAAAAAAGCCACAACCATTACTAACGTGAAAGGAATCTCTTTTGCGGTTGATAAACAAAAAGGTGGCTATCCTAGTATTTATAACCATGAACAATTTCTAAACCTAGATGCAGTCAAAGATTTTTCTGGATTATTTGACGAATTTTTTATCGACTTAACAGATATAGGTTCTGGTTCCAAAGAGAAACTAGATAAAGAAGTTTTGATTCAAGAATTTGAGAAGATACTAGCTGGTCCTGGAAAAATTGAAAATACTTTACATAATTTAGTAACGATCTCAACTAATGCTCAGTACGAACAAGGACTGTAAAGAGTAATATGAGTATTCCAGTTTTATATTCATTACAACATTGTCCCTTTGCTATGAGGGCCCGCATGGGTCTGCTAATGTCAAAACAAGATGTAATGCTTCGAGCGATTGTGACTAAAGATAAGCCTCGAGAGATGCTAAAGATTTCTCCTAAGGGCACGGTTCCAATTTTAATATTTGAAGACGAAACACTCATAGATGAAAGTTTGGATATAATGATCTGGGCCTTAAAGAGAAATGATCCAAAAGATTTATTATATAAAGACCAGCCACAAACTTATTCACAAATGATAGATCTTATAAATACTTGTGATACAGAATTTAGAAAAAACTTAAGCGCCTATAAGCATGGTAGTCGCTATCACTTACCAGCGGAAATTGAACAAAGAGAAGCTTGTGAAGTATTCATTAAAGAACTTGAGAGTCATTTACAACAAAATGATTATCTTTTTGGAAATAAGATAAGTATGGCCGACTTAGCGGTACTGCCTAATGCTCGTCAATTCGTGAATGTAGACAGAAAATGGTTTCGCCAAACGGACTATCCAAATTTTACAAAATGGATAGCAAATTTGATGCAAAGCATTCTCTTTACCAAGGCCATGAGGAAATATCCTCTATGGAATCAAAGCGGTGAAGAGTTTTTATTTACTTGGGATTAACTTCTATATTATAGGTATGATAAGCATTCGTCGTGAGCTAGTAATGTTTTTCTAACAAAATTAAGAGGTTCAACATTAATACGATTAAATTCATCCATTAAAGCCGTGTCTTTTTTGTTCTTTTTCTCTAACTTACTGTTTTCTTTTGATTTCTTGTTAGATTTTTCAACAGATACGTATGGTTTATACATTTTTCCTCCCTGGAATAATTAATAATAAGTCTATCCCAATGGGAAGATAATCGAAACTAAAAAGAAGACTAGTTCGGTTATACCGAATTAGCGTAATTTCTCTTCAGAAACTTCTGATACCTCAATTTGAAGGTCAACGTCTTCGTACCTTAAAGGGACATTAGAAATCTTAGATTCAATAAGTTTTTTCAACAGTTTTATAGAAATTAGTGACTCTTCACTTTTTTTCCACACTGCATAAAGAGAAATCTTAATAGGCTCATCTAACTTAAATGTTTTAAGACCTTCATAGTTTTCAAGTGGATTAAACGGAAGATACATGACACATCTACCCCTACGGCAAAGGTTTGTAACAAAGCTTTCATGATCACTGCATATTTTTTCTTTGGGTATAACTGATTGGGATCTTAAATATTTATAAATTTTCTTATTTAGATTTTTATCCCAACTACTTTCAACGAAAGGGATATTAATTAAGATATCTTTTTTATTTTTAAATTTTTCAAAGAGTTCAATAGAACAACAAAAAACAATTTCAAAAGATCCAATTTCAGCAAAGTCGACTGTTTTTCTTTTTGGCTTTCTAACTGAAATACCCCAGTCAATATTGTTCTGAAGAAGATTATCAACTAATGATTCATGACTAACTTGCTTAACTGTATTAACGGATCCATATTGAGTGTATAAATCCCAGTACTGGGAAGCAAATTCTGTTGAAAGTCCTGTTGATATTGTTTCTTCAATACCAATTGATACAGCATATCCTCCAACTGTATCAGCTGAGTAGTGTTCTAAGAGTTTATTTCCTTCTTCAAAAATCCCTTTGGATCTTTCAAAAAGCTTTGCCCCCTCACTTGTCAATGTAAGACCTTTAGAGCTTCTTATAAAGAACTTAGTATCAAACTTATCCTCAAGTCTTTTAAGCTGCTCACTAAGAGTAGAGGAAGAGATTTTAAGGTTCTTCGCCCCTTCTTTAAGTGACTGCACCTTTGCAACTTCGTAAAAAGCATACAGCTGATTCCAGTTAATATCTTTAAGACTTTTCATGCATAAAAGTATCTCACACTCTGAAGCAAGTTTACTAGCCCTGAAGTCTATTTATTTAATAAATATTCTCTAAGATCTTTAAAATCAATGATTAAGACCGGCAGTCCCTACTTTACCATTCACTTTTATTATTAAGGCATGAGTATTGTTCCTGGAGGTGGATTCAGAAGACAAAAACAAGTGGATTAAATGTAATAAAGATTGTTTTTTGAGTGTAAAAATTCTTTCTAAAGCTTTTAAAGCAAAAATGTTGGAAGCCCTAAGACATGCCTATGACAATGATGAATTTAATTTCATAGGTCAAATAAAACATCTCAATTCATATTCTATTTTTAATGAGTTCTTAATTACTTAGGGAAGTACACTCATAGAATTGTCATCATCTGAAAAAGAGCCTTTAAGCGTGCTTTTACTCGTTAAAAAAAAGAACATCCTCGCTTAAATATTATTGTTACAGGAGATGCACTGTTTTCAAACGCCCCAATAATAAACTTGATAAGATCGAGTAGGATGTCATTTATTTTAGGAGTGAAAGAAGCAGGGAACGCATATCTATATAAGATTTTAGATTTAAGAGAAGAAAGGGGCTAGGTTCAAAAAATAAATATTTAAGAAGAAATTGAAATTAAGGTTAAAAAGAGAATTGAAAAAAGATATCGTTACATTAATGGAGCACAACAAAATAAAAGTTCAGAGAAAACATTAGAGATAAATTTTGTTGAATATATCGTAAAAACATCATGGATACAGAAAGGAAAATATAAAAAACAAACAAAAAAATCCAGCTGGATAACAAACATTCAATTGAATGATAAAACAGTTATAAAGCTTGCAGAAGGAGGAAGGGCAAGATGAAAAAATGAAAATGAAGTATTTAATACCTTGAAAAATAAAGAGTATCAATTTGAGCATAACTATGGGCATGGAAATAAAAGCTTATCAAATAACTTTTTACAAATAATGATGTTGGCATTTCTTATTGATCAAATATTAGAAATGGCGGATAAACGTTTTATAAAGATGTTAGAGGTATTGGGAAAGAAAAAGTATTTATGGGAAAAGTTAAAATCTTTTTATGATATTTTTGTTATAGAAAACTGGGATCAATTTTATCAAATGATTATTGATAGTGGATCAGGAAAAAAGATATTTATAAATACAGAGTAATAGCCTTTTTCCAAGTTCAAATGCTCAAGAAACTCTTAATATTTTATATTAAAATGATAAGTAGCGCTTATAAATGGAGTTTTTTGTTCAAAATTTGAAATAAAAGAATAAGTTATTTAAGCCTTGGGCCGGGAATAGCTGAGAACTTCCAGTTCTTACGTTTGCGCTGGACTCCAAAAAAAACGAATAATTTATTTTTTTAATTTATAATATTTAAAAATTATTTTTTTGGGAACTAGAATCTTTTTTTAAATATGGAGTAACATCCAGTTATTAAATTACTGGGCCGTTAGATCATGTTCGGTTGCTAAATACTCCATCATTCTTTTTTAGTATTTAGCTTGTTGTTCTTACGGGTAAAATGAAAAAGCTAGGAAGTTTTAAATTTCCCAGCCTTTATGATTGTTATTTAAATAAATTCTTTGATATTAAAACTTATATCCCACTCCCACTGATACAGCTTGGACATCTATGTCTTTTACCTTAAAACTTCCCTTTTGTGTGATTCCACTAGATTCACTTTCAGCTGACATAGAAAAGTCATTAAAACTTGTAGTTCTATATGATACAAAAGGCATAATTCCATTATTAAGCTTTAAACTTGCTAATACTCCAATAGTTTGACCATATGCTTTGTATTCAGAAGTATAGCTTCCAGAGGAGTTATAATCAGTGCCAGTATCACTATATGTATTTTTTCCTTCTGATCTTAGTTCTGTTAGTCCTAAAGAACCTCCCATAGAAACTGTTCCTAGTTTAGTAGAGATGTTTTTTGTGATAGATTGTGAGATAGTAATATTACGCATATTTACTTCGTAGTTATTTTTGTAAACTGAGCCATCGCTATACGTTTCTGTATCATTTTCATCATTCGAAAAAACACTTATATTTGCAATTGTATTTGTTGATAAACCATTTTGTAATTTAATTTCTCTTTGTAGCTCAACTCCTAAACCATGAAGTCTATCTGTTCCTTTATTTCTATTTGGAGCTTGTAAAAAAACACTTCCAATACCCACTGACCAACGAGAGAGTTCCATTTTTGAAGAATCTCCTGCATTGTCAGTTGTAGATGTATTTGTTACTGCAAATGCAGATCCTGTAAGACAAAGTCCAAGTATTAGTGCCGTTTTATTCATTTTAACTCCCTTTGAGTGATATTTTGTTAAGAATAGTTTTAAAGAAACCGTTTTATAAATATTAAAGTATATAGAAGCAAAGTTGATGCCAGTTTTAGATATTGACTTTGTAAACTTAGCACTACTTAAATGCACATTTCTCTGAAAAGCGTCTAATATAAATACAACTTTTTAAAATAAATTTTTAATTAAATGAATTTAGATGATATTTTTGGCAAGCCTGAATAGGAGTAACACTCAATACCCGACTACAACTTCATATTGTTAGGTGTCCCCATAGATAAGTACTTGATTCTTCGACGTTTTAAGATTTCCCAGTTCTTACGTTTGCGCTGGATTCCAAAATAAAATTAATTATTTATTTTTTGAATTTAAAATTATTTTTTCAAATAAGTAAGAATCT